>Ga0163144_10003464_pt1 | contig 35891 bp, 34 predicted proteins | sample OliLak19BULKMAT1_FD_123175 | JGI IMG/M metagenome (GOLD analysis project Ga0163144, IMG submission 123175) | Freshwater microbial mat bacterial communities from Lake Vanda, McMurdo Dry Valleys, Antarctica - Oligotrophic Lake LV.19.BULKMAT1 | ecosystem: Environmental > Aquatic > Freshwater >...
GAGGGGTACGTCCCAGGGACTTACCGAGGTCGAGAGCGTTTCCGTCGGCGCGGTCGGGTAGGGCGGCGGAACACTCGCTTCCGCGTCGTTTGGCATCGGGAATGCAGCGCCGGGCTCGCTCGATTGATCGCTGATGGTCTGGTCACGTTCGGTCTGGTCCCGGCTTTCGCCGCGGTCGGACTCGTCGCGCGTGTCGCGGCTGTCACGCCGGCGTCGGCGTGCAGGCTTGACTTCGCTCTCTGCGCCGGCTTCGTCGCCGTCGTGGTCCTGATCGCGCTCGGCATGGCGCCGCTGCTCAGCGAGCAGGGCTTCACGGTCGGCGACTGGGATCTGCCAGTAGTCGGGGTGGATTTCGCCGAAGGCGAGGAAGCCGTGGCGGCCGCCCCCGAATTCGACGAAGCAGGCCTGAAGTGACGGCTCTACGCGCGTCACCTTGGCAAGATAGATGTTTCCTTTGAGCTGCTTCTTGGTCGAAGTCTCGAAATCGTACTCTTCAAGCCGGGTGCCGTTCAGGAGGACGACCCGGGTCTCTTCGAGATGGGTCGCGTCGATAAGCATACGCTTGGGCATGGGATGGTTGTCTCCGCAATAGGGGTGGCGGAGCGCCGAGACGGAGGACGTCGATCGCGCTTGGCGCGATCCTTGATGTCGTCCTGCCGGCGCTTAGCCGGATGGCGACAGCCGCCCTGCGCATTTCTCCGAACCTGACCCGGCGGCACCCGAAGGCAGCGCAAGGCCGGTCTGCCACCCGATCGGCGGTAGACTCGGTTGGCGGTGAAAAGGCTGGGGCGGATAAACTCACGTAATCGATCGTTTGTGTGTCGTCGTTCGCCGTTCGCAAGGCCGCTCTCCGAGGGGGGCGACCGGCGCCGTCAGCTCGCCTTTGGAAAGGCATGCCGGGCCGCCGCTGAAGCGAACGATGTTCAGGACATTACCGAGGATGGTGAATTTCTACAACCGTTGCGTCGGCTGGCGTGCGTGGAGTGACGCGTTGCCGGCGCGCGGGTCATGCGGCTATATCCCGTGGTTGGAGCCCGCATGAACCGCAAGATGTCGCTGTTTCGAGCCTGTCGCCTGGTTGTCGCCGTCGCCCTGGCGTCCTGCTTGGCGGCGTTTGGGGACGTCTGCGCCCAGGCCGAGCCCGCCCGGGTCCAGGTCGTCCGCACCACCGACTCGCTAGGGCTGCAGATCGCGATCGAACTCGAAAGACGGCTCGACCCGCTCGTATTCGTCCTCGACGAACCGATGCGTCTGGTGATCGATCTGCCGGATGGACGCTGGGCATTGGCGCAAGGGGCGGTGCCCCACGGCGCCGTGGCCGGGTGGCGCTACGGCCGCAAGGACAGCGCCGTCGCCCGCTTGGTGATTGATCTGGCCATGCCGGTGCAGGTCAAACGCGTGTCGTATGACCTGGGCGCGCCGCGTGGGACGTCCCGACTGCTCGTCGATCTCGAGCCGACTGGCCGCGCGGTGTTTCATGCGAATGCGCAAAGCTGGATTGGAACCAGTGATTTGCTGCGCAATGTCTACACGCCACCTGAGGCGCAGATCGTGCGGCCTGCGCCACGACCGACGCCCGAGCCGCCGCCGGCCGTCGCGGCGGTGCCCCCAGCTTCGCCTTCACCGCCAGCCATGCCCGCCTCGCCGGTGCCGGCAGAAGCCGAGCCAAGGCCGAGCCCGCCAGAGGCGGCTTTGCCGAGTTCGGGGCCACCGCCCGAACCTGTTTCCGTCGCACAGACACCGAGCATTGGACGGGGGGCCGGCCGTCCGGCGGCACCGTTTCGCCCGCCGGGTCGTCGGGTCGTCGTTCTCGATCCCGGGCATGGCGGCCTGGATCCCGGTGCGATCGGCATCAATGGCACCTATGAAAAGACGATCACCCTCGCCGTGGCGCGCGAGGCAAAACGGCAGCTCGAGGCGTCGGGTCGCTACCGTGTGCATCTCACTCGCGATCGCGACGAGTTCCTGCGACTGCGCGAGCGGGTGCAGCGGGCGCGGAACTTCAAGGCGGAGCTCTTCATCTCGATCCACGCCGATTCGATCGGCAGCAGTGATACGCGCGGCGCCTCGGTCTACACGCTGTCCGACACGTCATCGGACGCGGAAGCCGCCGCGCTGGCGGCGCGCGAGAACCGCGCGGACATCATCGCCGGCGTCGACCTCACGCAGGAGAGCCGCGAGGTTGCCAACATTTTGATCGATCTGGCGCAGCGCGAGACGATGAACCGCTCGGCGGGCTTCGCCCATGTGCTCGTGCGCGAGCTCGGTCGTGAGATCCGCATCATCCCCGTGAGTCCACACCGCTTCGCTGGCTTTGCCGTCCTCAAGGCGCCCGACGTGCCTGCGGTGCTGCTCGAACTCGGCTATCTGTCCAACCGGCAGGACGAGGCGCTGCTCAAACAGGGGGAGCATCGGCGCCGTGTCGGCCAGGCCCTGCAGCGCGCGGTGGACGCTTTTTTTGCGGCCGCCGCGGCGCGTTAGCCCCGTCCATGGTGGTGCGGCGGAATTGCGACCTTGGCGCGAGTTTGACTAGGCGGGAAAACTGTCAAACGGCCACTGTTCGCTGCGGCGGCTCATGATAGAACCCCGGCGGTGAGCGAGACGCCCAACCCCGATCCAGCCCAGCTCTCCGCTGCGCCGCCGCCGTCGAAAGCGGCCAAACCGGCGAAGGCTGCCAAACCGCGTCGTGCCCCGCGCCGGTTTCTAGGCGCCGTGGGCAATGTCTTCGCGTGGCTCTTCGCCTTCGTCGTTGCGGTCGGTGTCCTGGGCGTCGGGGGCGTGGGATATGTCGTCTATCAGGTGAACCGAAGTCTGCCCGACCACGCGCAGCTGGCCGACTACCAGCCCGCGATCATGACCCGGGTGCATGCGGGCGACGGCCGGGTGTTCGCCGAATACGCGATCGAGCGCCGCCTGTTCGTGTCCATCGATGCGATGCCGCCGCGCGTCGTCGAGGCCTTCATCTCGGCCGAGGACAAGAGCTTCTGGACGCATCCGGGCATCAGCGTGCCCGACATCATTCGCGCGGCCGTCACCAATGCGCAGCATTGGGGGCAGAAGCGGCCGGTCGGCGCGTCGACGATCACGCAGCAGGTCGCGAAGAACTTTCTGCTCTCGAACGAGGTCTCGATAGAGCGCAAGGTCAAGGAAGCGCTGCTGGCGATGCGCATCGAGGAGGCGCTGCCGAAGCGGCGTATCGCCGAGCTCTATCTCAACGAGATCTATCTCGGCTTTCAGGCCTACGGCGTGGCGTCCGCGGCGCTGATGTATTTCGGCAAGTCGCTCGACGAGTTGGACGTGCATGAAGTCGCGTTCCTCGCCGCGCTGCCCAAGGCACCCAACAACTACAATCCGCAGCGCTATCCCGATCGTGCGAAGGACCGGCGTGACTGGGTGCTCGGCCGCATGCTCGACGACGGCAAGATCTCGGTGGCCGAATATGATCGCGCAAAGACCGCGCCGCTGACAGTGCGCAATCGCGCCGAGGCGCTGGACACGGCGCGCGCCGACTACTTCGCCGAGGATGTGCGGCGCGAGCTCCTCGCGCGCTTCGGCGAGGAGATGCTCTACAAGGGCGGGCTGTCGGTCCGCGCGTCGCTCAATCCGCAGCTGCAGAAGACGGTCGATGAGGCGTTGCGCAAGGGCATGATCGCCTATGACCGTCGCCATGGCTGGCGCGGCGCGCATGCCCAGATCCAGCTCGGCGTCGGTTGGCAGCAACGCTTGCAGCAGGCGAGCAAGGTCGCCGGGCTTGGCGCATGGCAAGTCGCCGCCGTGCTGTCGCTCGCGGCGGATCGTGCCGAGCTCGGTTTCGCCGATGGCGGGCGCGGCGTGCTTCCGTTCGAGGAGATGCGTTGGGCGCGGCGCACGCTGGAAGACCAGCGCGCCGGCAATCCGCCGCGCAATGTCGGCGAAGTCGTGCAGCCCGGTGATGTCGTGCTCGTGGAGGTGCTGCCCGGCGAACAGCAGCCGCGGCGTTTCGGCCTGCGCCAGATCCCCAATGTCGGCGCCGCGGCGGTCGTGCTCGACCCGCACACGGGCCGCGTGCTTGCGATGTCCGGCGGGTGGAGCTTCGACGGCTCGCAGTTCAACCGCGCGACCCAGGCGCAGCGGCAGCCGGGCTCGGCATTCAAGCCGTTCGTCTATCTCGCCGCGCTCGAAGCCGGGTTGCCGCCGACGACGATCATCCTCGACGCGCCGGTCGTGGTGGATCAAGGCGGGACGCAAGGACTCTGGAAGCCCAGCAATTACTCCGGACAGTTCTACGGCCCGACGCCGATGCGCATCGGCGTCGAGCTGTCGCGCAATCTCATGACCGTCCGGCTCGCGCAGAACATCGGCCTCGAGCCTGTCGTGCGCATCGCCCGCGACTTCGGCATCAACGAGCGCATGCCGCCGGTGATTTCCGCGGCGCTCGGCTCGGTCGAGACGACCGTGCTGAAGCTCACCGCCGCCTATGCGGTGATCGTGAATGGCGGGTATCGCGTGACACCGACCGTGATCGATCGCGTGCAGGATCGCACCGGCAAGACTCTTTTTCGCGCCGATGCGCGCGAGTGCCCGGCTTGCGCCGAGCGTGGCTGGAACGGACAGTCGATGCCTCTCGTAGCCGATACGCGAACGCGTGTGATGGACGAGATGTCCGCCTATCAGATGGTCTCGATCCTCGAAGGCGTCGTCGAGCGGGGCACGGCCGCCCGCGGTAAGATTCCCGGACGCGCACTGGCCGGCAAGACCGGCACCAGCAACGACGCCGTGGACACCTGGTTCGTCGGTTTCTCCGCCGACCTCGTCACGGGAGTCTGGTTCGGCTTCGACTCGCCGCGCACGTTGGGCGGCCCGGAGACCGGCGCCTCCGTTGCCGTGCCCGTGTTTCGCGACATCATGGTGGAGGCATTGAAGGATCGGCCGGCTACGCCATTCCGTGTGCCGCCGGGGATCCGTCAGGTGCGCATCGATCCCGCCAGCGGGCTGCCCGCCGGCAGCGGCCGCGCGATCACCGAAGCCTTCAAGCCGGGCCAGGAGCCCGGCAACAGCAACGTCAATATCATCGGTTCGTGGCCCGGCGGCGCGCCGTCGTCGCGACCGGCCGGCGGGAGCAGTGCGCCGGCTGTATCGACGAGTTCGGGCGGCGGCATCTACTGAGCCGGCGGCCCCGTCACTTTGGCGCTTGCGCGCCTCACCCAACCACTCCGGAGTTCCAGACGATGCGCCCAGAGATTCAGCAATTGGCCGACGAGATCCAGCAATCGCTCGAACTCCTGCGGAGGTATCTTTGACTACGACAATGCGATCGAGCGCCTCGAGCTGCTGAACGACCGCGCCAATGATTCGGCGCTGTGGAACGATTCAAAAGCCGCGCAGGCCGTGCTGCGCGAGCGCGCGACACTCGAAAAGCAGCTCAATCTCTTCAAATCGCTGCGTCAGGATTACGACGATGCGGTGGGCCTGATCGAACTCGCCGTCGAGGAGGGCGACCAGAAGGAACTCGCTGCGGCGGAGCAGGCCCTCAAGGATCTGCGCGCGGTGGCGGAGCAGCGCGGGGTCGAGGCGCTGCTGTCGGGCGAGGCGGATGCCAACGATGCGTATATCGAGATCAAGCCCGGCGCCGGCGGCACGGAGAGCCAGGATTGGGCGCAAATGCTCGAGCGCCTCTACGTGCGCTGGGGCGAGGATCACAAGTTCAAGGTCGAGATCGAGGAAGAGACCGCCGGTGAAGAGGCCGGAATCAAATCGGCGACCATCCGCGTCTCCGGCCTGAACGCCTATGGCTGGCTGAAGACCGAAAGCGGCGTGCACCGGCTCGTGCGCATCTCACCGTTCGATTCCAATGCGCGGCGTCAGACGTCGTTCGCGGCCATCGGTGTATTTCCCGTCGTCGACGACACGATCGACATCCAGATCGCGGAGTCCGACGTGCGCACCGACGTCTATCGCGCGTCGGGCGCCGGCGGGCAGCACGTCAACAAGACCGAGAGCGCGGTGCGGCTCACCCATCTGCCGACCGGCATCGCCGTCGCCTGCCAGACCGAGCGTTCGCAGCACAAGAACAAGGACCGCGCGTGGAAGGCGCTGCGCGCGCGGCTCTACGAGATCGAGCTGCAGAAGCGCGAAGCGGCGACGCGCGCGGCACACGATGCCAAATCAGAGATCGGCTGGGGCCATCAGATCCGCAGCTACGTGCTGCAGCCCTATCAGATGGTGAAGGATCTGCGCACCGGCCATCAGACCTCCGACACGCAAGGCGTGCTCGGCGGCGACATCGATCCGTTCCTGCGCGCCTCGCTGATGAGCCGGCTGAAGGGCGGCGGCGCGAAGGTCGAGGATATCGACTGAGATCGGAACCGTCCCCGCAGCGCATCGCGGTCGGCCCGCCTGGCCGGACGCAGACGAAAGAGGAAATCACCACGCGACGGACGCCATCGAACTCGATTGGACGACCAGCCTGTCGCATCCGGATTTTCTCGCCTCGCTCGATCGCGTGCTCGCGGCGGGCTTCGAGTTCCGGCGATCGGGCGCCTGTGAGCTGGGCCTGGCCCAGGTCGCCGAGGGCGTGATCGACGGCTACGCCGCGATCTTCACCAAGCCGTGGGATGCGGTGGCCGGCTGCGTGCTGGTGCGCGAGGCCGGTGGGCGAACCAACCGTTTCGAGCACGATGTCATCGCGCGAATCGGAAATCCCGTCGTGGCGGCCGGCGCGGGGCTACACGACGAATTGCGCAGCGCGACCGCCTTCGCCGAGTCCGGCGACGCGCTATGACGCGCCTTGCGTGAAGACGGCGCCGCCCTTGCGGGTGAGATCGGCCGGCGCGGCGGCGCGCTTGAGAAATGCGTCGGCGTGGCCGGGATCCGAGAAGCGCAAGCCGACTTCCTTCAACCGCGCATCGGGCACCTTGTCGATCGGCGTGTAGCTCGGGTGGTGATGCTCGCGATACGGATTGTTGCGCGCGGCGTTGTAGCAGCACAGCAGCGTCCAGCGACGATCGGGTGAGCGGTTCTGGTCAGAGCGATGCAAGGTGTTGCAGTGGAAGAACAGCCCGTCGCCGGGCTCCATCTCGGCATGGACGAGTTCGAGCTGCTTGGTCGCCTGCTCGACGCGCGCGAGATCGGCGCCGACCTGCTGGCCCTCGAGCAGCCCGTGGTCGATGCGCCCGAGATGGTGCGAGCCCTTCAGAACCTGCAGGCAGCCATTGGCCTTGGTGGTGCGATCGAGCGCGATCATCACGGACGCCATGTACGGGAACAGGCAGCCGTTATTGTACCAATAGCCGTAATCCTGGTGCCATTCCCAGGCGCCGCCCTCGTAAGGGTCCTTCGCGGTCAGCTTGGAGTGGTAGTGATAGACCTCGCCGCCGAGCAGTTCCGCCATGGTATCGACGACACGCGCGCTGCGCGCGGCGAGCCCGTAGACGCTGTCGCCGGGATGATTCCACAGCGCCATCTTGGTGACCGCACCCGTTGAATCGGCGCGGTTGTAGAAGTGCCCGCTGATCGCCGGATCCTTCTCCATCGCATCGCGCAGCAACCCCGTCTCCTCGGCATCGAATAGGCCTCGGACGAGCACGTAGCCGTCGCGTTCGAACTCCGCGCGTTGCGCGGCGGTGAGGATACTGGGCATGGCGATCTCTCTGCTGGGATCCGGAACACCGTCAGACCATAGCAGGCCGGCGAAGCCATCGACATCGCTTGCTGGAGCGCGATGGGAATTGACAGCATCCGGCGCGGCTGCGAGTTCACTGGAGATGCGCAAAACCCCTCGAGCCCGGCGTGGATCACGGGCACTACGCCTTCTCTCCATTGCCGGCTCGGCGATGTCTGGCAGACCCATGCCGGAGAGATCGCGCGCTCCTACCGCGCGGCGAGTTCGATCAATACCTCATCGGTCGATTTGACGCGCCCATTGAGGCGCTGAAAATTCGTCATGCAGGCCTCGTGCAGAGCCGGTTGCGTGGCGCCGCACGCATCTTCGATCAGCGTCACCGCATAGCCGCGATCGGCAGCCTCGCGCGCCGTGCCTTCGACACACATGTTCGTCGACACGCCGACCATGTAGAGCTGCTCGACCCCGAGATTGCGCAACACGCTGTCGAGGCCGGTCGACGCGAAGGCGCCGATCGTCACCTTACGCAACACGGCCTCGCCGGGAAGCGGCGCCAGCGCGGGGATGATCCCGTAGGCCGGACTGCCCTCATGGATCTGGAGATCGCGGAACAGCTTGCGCATGTGCGGCGGGGCATCGGCTGCATCGGGGCGCGCGGCGCCGTTGCGCGTGTAGACGACCGCACCGCCGAAGCCGCGAAACGCGGCCAGGAGACGCCGCGTGTTCGGCACCACGAGCTTCTCGATGCGGTCGAAGCGATAGGCGGCGACGTGGCTCTGCTGGCGCTCGGCGAGGTATCTGCCGCGCGCCCCGTCGCGCGCGCCCGTCGCGAATTGCATGTCGATCACGGCAAGCGCCGCGCGCCGGCGATCGACGGGACGCTCGTCCATGACGCTCTTGATGTAGTCGCTCTTCTCGAGGTCGATTGCCGTCATCAGGCCGTTGCTCCCGCGTTCAACTGGTCGAGGTCATCGCTGCCGGTCGAGCCAGGGCAGCGACCACTCAGCGATCTCGGCGCCCGTCGCAGCCCATACGCGCGCATGGCCGAAGACATGGGCGAGTGCGCGATCGAGATGCCGGATGCGATGCGGCTGCCCCGTGATGTACGGATGCAGCGCAATGCACATCATGCGGCAGCCTTCGTGATGGAGCTGATAGAATTTTTCGATCAGCGCTTGCGCGAACTCCTCGCCTTCATCGGCGCGTCGATGCGTGATCGAATCGTTGATCTCCCTCGAAGAGGGAATCGTGATCAGCCGCACGCGCGCGATCGGGCCAGGTCAGATGCGGACGATCGACGAAGGCGGAATAGGCGAAACGGTCGGGATCCAGGGGCGCGGGCGAGTCTGTATGAGGTTGTCCGAGGCAGGTCGGTAACGTAGCTTCGTCGCGTCGTTGCGGTCGAGGATTCAGCGATCGCGGATCGCATATCTCCAGGAGATCCCATGTCCACTGAAAAACGCAGACTTCATGCTTCGCGACGCGGCTTCGTTGCCGGCGGCACCGCGCTGGCCGGCGTGCTCGGCATGCCCGCGATCGGCGCCGCCCAGGCCCGCGCCATCAAGATCGGCTTGCTGCATCCCGTCACTGGCTTCGTCGCCTATAACGGCGCGCAGTCGCGCCTGGGCGCGCAACTCGCCATCGACGAGATCAACGCCGCGGGCGGGATCAAATCCATGGCCGGCGCCAAGCTCGAGGCGGTGCTCGGCGATACGCAGGCCAAGGTCGAGATCGGCGTCGCCGAGGTGGAGAAGATGAACGAGGCGGGCGTCGCGGCGATCGTCGGCTGCTTCCAGAGCGCGATCGTCCTGGCGACGACGCAATCGGCGGCGAAATACGGCATTCCCTACGTCGTCGATGTCGGCGCGTCGGATCTGATCACGAGCCGCGGCCTGACCAATGTATTTCGCCTGAAGCCCGGCTTCGGCAAATGTGTCGACGCGGCGGTGCTGGCGCTGGACGGCATCAATGGCGGCGCGGGCAAGGTGGCCAAGAGCGCCGTCATCGTCCACGAGAGTTCGGAGTTCGGCACCGGCACGGCGAAGCTGCTCTCCGAGCGACTCCCGAAAATCAATATCGACGTCAAGGAAGTCATCAAGCACGACAACCCGACGCGCAATTTCGACAACGTGGCGCTGCGCATCCGCTCGCTGCAGCCGGACATCGTCGTGATGTCCAACTACCAGAACGAATACGTGCTGCTCGCGCGCACGCTGCACCAGCAGAAGGTGAATCTCGCCGGCCTGTTCTCGGTGCTCGGCGGCGGCTTCAACTTCAAATTCGTCAAGGATCTGCCCGACGTCGCCGAATACATGATGGACCACAATCATTGGTTCGCGCCGACCAATCCCAGGGCGCAGGCGATGAAAAAGCAGGTCGAGGCATCGGGCACGACCCTGTTCACCTTCGAGATCTACCTCTCCTACAACGCGGTGAAGCTGATCGCCGATGCGTTGGAACGCGCGGGTTCGGCGGACAAGGAGAAGCTGACCGCTGCGCTGGCGTCGTCGACCTGGTCGGGTCACTTCATGCCCTACGGCCCGACCAAGTTCGTCAATGGTCAGAACGAGGGCGGTGAAGGCGCGACGCTGCAGGCGCTCAAGGGTGAGATCGAAGTCGTCTATCCCGCCCAGTTCGCATCCGCCAAGCCGGTCTTTCCGAAGCCGAAATTCGGTTGATCCCCGTGGCCCCGCTCGCCGCGGCGGGCGGGGTCCGATCGCCATGCTCAGCTTCGACATCCTTCTCGCCGGCGTGATCAACGGCCTCGCGGCGGGGGCGATCTACGTCCTCGTCGCTGTCGGCCTGACGCTGATCTACGGCGTGCTGCACATCATCAACTTCGCGCATGGCAGCCTGCTGATGCTCGCCATGTACGGCGTCTACTTCCTGTTCCGTTCGGCCAAGCTCGATCCCTACATGGCGCTGCCGATCGTCATGGCCGGGAGTTTCGTCTTCGGCTACCTGCTCTACCGGCTGGTGATCGGCCGCTTCAGCCACGGCAAGGACGAGAACATTCTGCTCATCACGCTGGGGCTGTCGATCATCATCGACAACGCGGCGCTGTTCCTGTTCACCGGTGATACGCAGACGATCGATGTTCCCTATGCCGGTGAAATCGTCGCGATCGGCGCCGCGTTCTTGCCCGTCGCCAAGCTGATCGCCTTCGTCGCTGCGCTCGCGCTGTGCGCGGCCCTGGGGCTGTTCATGCAGCGCAGCGATCTCGGGCGTGCTATCCGCGCCGTCGCGAAGGAGCGCCAGGGCGCGCGGCTGGTCGGCATCGATGTCGAGAACGTCTTCGCGGTTTCCTATGGCATCGGCATCGCCTGTCTCGGCGCCGCCGCGTGTCTGCTCATGCCGAGCTTCTATGTCTCGCCGAGTTCGGGCCATGCCTTCGTCCTGATCGCGTTCACGACCGTCGTGCTTGGCGGCATGGGCAGTTTTCTCGGCGCGCTCGTCGGCGGCTTCGTCATCGGCATCACCGAATCCCTGGGCGGGCTCCTGCTTGGAGAACAACTCGGGCAGATCGGCATTTCCCTGATCTTCATCCTGATCCTGCTGGTGAGGCCGACCGGCCTGTTCGGCGGTGGCCGATGAGCCGCGTCGGGCTCCTCGCGCTCGGCGCCCTCGCCGTCGCCTGCGTGCTGCCGCATCTGCTCGGCTCGAACTATGCCGTCAATGTCGTGACGATGATCCTGTTCACCGCCTTCCTGGGTCAGTCCTGGAACATCGCCGGCGGCTTCGCCGGCCAGACCTCTTTCGGCCATGTCGTGTTCTTCGGCACCGGCGCCTATGCATCGACGATCCTGCATGTCAGCCATGGCTGGAGTCCCTGGGCGGGATGGATCGTCGCGATCGGCGCCGGCGCGCTGGTCGGGCTGGTGATCGGGGTGCTCAGCTTTCGCGCCGGGCTGCGCGGTTCGTATTTCGCGCTGATCACGCTCGCCTTCGCGGAGGTGTTTCGCATCGTCGCCAACTCCGTCGAGTTCACGCGCGGCGGCCTCGGCCTGCTGATCAGGGCCGATCCGCGGCCAGAGAATTTCCAGTTCAGGAATCCGATCTGGTTCTACTACCTCGCGCTGGCCCTGGTCCTGGCGTCGCTCGCGATCGCCTTCTGGCTGACCCGCTCGCGCTTCGGTGCGCAGCTTGCTGCGATCCGCGAGAACGAGGATGCGGCGCGCGCGCTCGGCATCGACGTCCTGCGCGCGAAGACGGTCTGCATGACGATCTCCGGCGCGATGGCCGGGGCGGGCGGCACGTTCTATGCGCAGAAATACCTCTACGTCGATCCGTCGATCGCCTATGGCGTGGAGAAATCCGTGGAGATGCTGCTGGTCAGCATGATCGGCGGGGCGGGCACCGTGTTCGGGCCGCTGGTCGGCGCGGCGATGCTCATGGGCCTGGGCGAGATCACGCGCGCGTCGAGCAATACTCAAGGGCTGAGCCTGATCGTCTACGGCGTGATCCTGATCGTCATCGTCGCCTATTTGCCAGATGGCGTGATCGGTCTGTTCCGTCGTCGATCGGGCGAACGCGGTGCGCCGCGTGCTTGAGGTCAAAGGTCTCTTGCGTGCTTTCGGCGGGCTGAAGGCGGTCGATGCCGTCGACCTCGATGTCGCCGAGGGCAGCATCGCCGCGCTGATCGGTCCGAACGGGGCTGGCAAGACCACCTGCTTCGCGGCCATCGCCGGCTTCGTGCGCGCCGATGCCGGTCGCGTGGTCTTCGCCGGCCAGGATGTGAGCGGCTGGCCGCCGCACCGCATCGCCGCCGCGGGGATGGTGCGGACGTTTCAGATCACGCAGCCTTTCGGGCGATTGAGCGTGCTCGAGAACATCATGGTCGGCAGCTATCTGCGCACCGGCGATCGCCGTGCCGCGACCGCGGCGGCGGAACAGGTGGCCGTCCAGGTCGGCATGGGCGCGATGCTGGCGACCCCCGCGAGCGATCTCACGGTCGCCGGCCGCAAGCGACTGGAACTCGCGCGCGCCTTGGCGACCAGGCCGCTGCTGCTGCTGCTCGACGAAGTGATGGCCGGCCTCAACCCGACCGAGATCGGCGAGATCGTCGATGTGGTGCGCGACATCCGCGCGAGTGGCGTGACCATCCTGCTGATCGAACACGTGATGCAGGCCGTGATGAGCCTCGCCGAGCGCGTCCATGTGCTCAACCAGGGCCGCATCATCGCGCGCGGCACGCCGCGCGAGATCGCGGGGGATGCGCGCGTCGTGGAAGCCTATCTCGGTCACGGCGCGGCGGCGCGGCTCGGTGGCGGCGGCGCGGATGCTTGAGGTGCGCGGTCTTCATGCGGGGTATGGCGCCGTCGAGGTCCTGCGCGGCGTCGATCTCGACGTGACGGCGGGCGAGATCGTCGCGCTGCTCGGCAGCAACGGCGCCGGCAAGTCGACGCTCAACAACAATCTCAGCGGCCTCTATCGCCCCTTCGCCGGCTCCATCCGTTTCGAAGGCATGGAGATCGCCGGTGCGCCGTCGACGCGGATCGTCGCGGCCGGATTGGTGCAGGTGCCGGAGGGGCGTCGCGTGTTTCCCAACCTCTCCGTGCGCGAGAACCTGGAACTCGGCAGCTATCGCCGCGGACGTCCGAACCGGGCGCGCAATCTCGAGCGCGTCACGACGATTTTCCCGCGCCTGCAGGAGCGCTTCGGCCAGGCCGCGGGCACGCTCTCCGGCGGCGAGCAGCAGATGCTGGCCATCGGGCGAGGCCTGATGACGGAGCCCAAACTCCTGATCCTGGACGAACCGTCACTCGGGCTCTCGCCGCTGCTGGTCGAAGAGATGTTCGCGCTGATCGGCCGGATCAACGCCGAGGGATTGTCGATCCTGCTGGTGGAACAGAACGTCGTGCAATCCCTGGGGATCGCCCATCGCGCTTACGTGCTCGAGCACGGCACGATCGCCCTGTCCGGACCGGCCGCGCAACTCGCCGAGGATCCGGCCCTGAAGCGCAGCTATCTGGGGTTCTAGGAGTCTCGCCCGCTGGGTCGCGATCCGCGCTAGTCTGATGCGTCGCTCATCACTCGGCGGCTCAAGGAGGACTTGCGATGAAATATGTTCTGCTCGGCGCGCTCGCGGCTGGCGCGATGAAGAAACAGAGTTCACGCACGACCAATGCCCGCGCCAAACTGAAGCAACTCGGCATCAAGGTGGAGAGCGTCCACTACATTCAAGGCGTCTACGATTTCGTCGATGTCGTCGATGCGCCGTCGACGGAGGCGATGCTCGCGTTCTCGGTCTGGTATTCGGAGCAGGGCTACGGAAAGCTCGTCACCTGTCCGGCATACGAGGAGCGCGAGATGGTCAAGGCGCTGCATCGCGCCGGCGTGCGCGGCAAGCCGGCGCGCGCGGCGCGCCTGCGACGCTGACGCGATCGACCGAGCCCGAATCAGCGAAACGCGGGCTCGTCGAAGCTCCTGAGCTTGCGCGAGTGGAGGCGTTCGATGCCGCCCTCGCGCAGCAATTCGAGCGACTTGATGCCGACGAGGAGATGCTGGTCGACGCGGTCCTGATACATGCGGCTCGCCATGCCCGGCAGCTTGATCTCGCCATGTACGGGCTTGTCCGACACGCATAGCAGCGTGCCGTACGGCACGCGGAAGCGAAAGCCATTGGCGGCGATGGTCGCCGATTCCATGTCCACGGCGATGGCGCGGCTCTGGTTGAGCCGTTCGAACAGATCGGCGTAGCGAAGCTCCCAGTTGCGATCGTCGGTCGTGAAGACCGTTCCGGTGCGCATGCGGGTCTTCATTTCGTCGCCTGCCAGGCCGGTGACGTGCCCCACTGCTTGCTGCAGCGCGACCTGCACTTCCGCGATCGCCGGCAGGCTGACATAGGGCGACAGATCGCGGTCGAGGACATGATCCTCGCGCATATAGGCATGGGCCAGCACGTAGTCGCCGAGGAACTGGCTGCGACGCAGCCCGGCGCAATGGCCGACCATGATCCAGCAATGCGGACGCAGCACCGCGAGATGATCGGTGATCGTCTTCGCATTCGACGGACCGACGCCGATGTTCACCAGCGTGATGCCATCGCGATCGGGCCGCGTCAGGTGGTAGGCCGGCATCTGCGGCAGATGCGCCGGCGCCGTGCCGTGCGTCGACAGTGATCCATCGGCGCCACGCGTAGTGACCACCTCGCCGGGCTCCACGAAACTCTCGTAGTCCGGACTCGCAGCGAGTTTCTGGTGGGCGATCAGTCGGAACGAATCGACGTAGCGTTGATAGTTCGTGAGCAGCATGAATCGCTGCATCTGGATCGGATCGGTGGCCGTGTAGTGGCGCAGGCGCTGCAGCGAGTAGTCCACGCGTTCGCCCGTGAAGAGGGCGAGCGGGCGCGGCGCGCCAGGCGGGGGGCGATGGGTTCCGTTGGCGATCGTGTCGTCGATCAACGCGAGATCGGGAAGCGCGAAGACCTGTTGCAGCGCGCGGACGTCGGCCTCGGTGATGCCGGCGACCGCGCGTTCGATGATGAAGGGCAGGGGGATCGGCCGATCGCTGATGCCGACGACGAGTTCGACGCCGTGGTGCTGCACCAGCAACTCGAGCTGGCGGCGATAATAGTCGCGGAACAGATCGGGACGCGTCACCGTGGTTCCATAGGTTCCCGGATCGAGCACGGCGCCATAGGCGACACGGGCATCGATATTGAGCGCGCCCGCGGGGACGTCGAGCCCGACATAGGGATAGAAGGCCGCCGGACGATCGGCCTCGCGGGCGCCGTCGGCGAAGCGCTCGAACCGCCGGCGCACGGACAGCGCGGCTGCTGCGTAGATTGCCTCGACCCGCGCCAGCGCATCCATGGCGTTGCGAAAGGAAACGAGGTCCCGCGCGTTGCCGTGCGGACCGGATCGATGCGAGGCCCCGCCCATCGCCTACAACGCCTTCACCGCTTCGAGCACTTCTTCGACGTGGCCAGACACCTTGACCTTGCGCCAGACGCCGCGGATGACGCCCTTGGCATCGATCAGGAAGGTCGCGCGTTCGATGCCCATGTATTTCCGCCCGTACATGCTCTTCTCGACCCAGGTGCCGTAGGCCTCGCAGGCCTTGCCATCGACATCCGCGCCGAGCTTGAACGAAAGCGCGTATTTCTTCTTGAAACTGTCGTGGCTCGCGACGGAGTCCTTGCTGATGCCGATGATCTCGGCCTTCGCCTTGCCGAATTTCGGCAATGCGTCGTTGAAGCCACAAGCTTCCTTGGTGCAGCCCGACGTGTCGTCCTTGGGATAGAAATAGACGATCACGTTCTTGCCCTTCAGCGCCGAGAGCTTGACCTCGTCGCCGCCATCGGTCGCCAGCGTGAAGTCGGGTGCCTTGTCGCCGCTCTTGAGTTCCGACATGTCGAAGATCGCTCCTTTCCGAGGAATTCCTGAATCGAAGGCTTGTGTCATGGCCATCACGTCGATCGAGGGCCTGCATTTGCCGCCGCTTCGGGCGGGATGAGCCGTTCGAACACCTCATGCGCCCGCGCACATGCGCGCTCGAGTGTGGCTTCGAGCGCCGCGAAATCAACCGCACCGGCGGCGCGCGCCAGCCCGGCGAGCAGCGCGGGCCGCAGCTTCTCGGGCTCGAACGCGCCGTCGATGGTCATGCGCAGCACGCTTTGCGCGCCGCTGGTCAGCGCGTAGGCGTCGCGCAGGATCGTGGCGTCGGCCGCGTCCAGCAAGCCTGCCTGCGCGATCGCCTCGAGTGCGCCCGCCGTCGACGATGAGAGGATCGCGTGATGGTCGGCGCCATGACGCAGCAGGAGGTATTGGACGATGAACTCGATATCGATCAATCCGCCGCGGCGATTCTTGAGATCCCAGGGCCCGTCGCTCTTGCGTTCGCGCAGCATGCGCTGGCGCATGTCCGAGACCTCGGCGACCAGCGCGGTCGCGTCGCGCGGTCGCGTCAGGATTTCACGGATCGCCGCCTCGATGCGCGCGCGCAGGCGCGGGTCCGCCGCGACGACGCGCCCGCGGGTGAGCGCCATATGCTCCCATGTCCACGCATCCTCGGCGTGGTAGCGGCAAAAGCCGCCGAGATTGGTGGCGATCGGGCCCTTCGTCCCCGATGGCCGCAATCGCGTATCCACCTCGTAGAGCAGTCCCTCGGGCGTCATCGCGGTGACTGCGTTCACGAAGCGCGTGGCGAGGCGCAGATAATATTGCGGCACCACCAGCTTTTTCTCGCCCGTGGACGAGGCCTGGTCATCGGGCGCTTCATAGAGCAGCAGGAGATCGAGATCCGACGTCGCCGTCATCTCGCGCCCGCCAAGCTTGCCCAGCGCGACGATCGCGAATTCGCCGCCGGGGATCTCGCCATGCCGTCGGCGAAACTCGGTTTCGACCGCGGGCTTCAGCGCGGCGAGCGCGGTATCTGCGATATCGGCCAGCGCCTCACCGGCGCGCGCGGGCGTCAGCCTTCCGCGCAGGAGCTGCACGCCGATCTGGAATTCCCGTTCGTTCTTCCAGCGGCGCACGACATCGAGCACATCCTGGAAATCACGCGCCTGGGACAGGGCCGCGGTGATGTCCTGGGCATAGGCGGCGGCATCGGGCGGTTCGGTCCAGAGACTCTCGGCGAGGACGACATCGAGCAGCCCGGGGCGCGAACTCAGGCGATCGGCCAGACGCGGCGCGCCGCCCATGATCTCGCTGACCAGCACCAGGAGATGCGGGTTGGCGTGGAACAACGAAAACAGCTGCACGCCCGCCGGCAGCCGCGACAAGAAGCGATCGAAATTGAGAAATGCGGCTTCGGGGTCCGCCGCGCCGCCGAGCGCGCCGAGCAGCGCCGGCATCAATTCGGTCAGCAACTCCCGCGCGCGCGAATTGCGCATGCTGCGATAGCGGCCGTGATGCCAGGCGCGGACCTGGGCTGCGACGGTGGACGGATTCTGAAAGCCCATGCGGGTCAGGGTTTCCAGCGTGCCAGGATCGTCATCGGCGCCGGTGAAGACGAGATTTCCGCCGCTCTCGCCGAGTTCCGGCGCCTCCTCGAACAGCCCGGCGTAGCAGCGCTCGACCCGATGCAAGACGTCGAGCATGGTCGCCGCGAAGGACGGGACATCCGCCGCGCCAAGAAAACGCGCGAGCTGGAACAGACCGGTCTCGTCGGTCGGCAGCGTCTGCGTCTGCTGGTCCGCGATCATCTGCAAGCGATGCTCGGCCCGGCGCAGATAATCGTAGCAAGCCGTGAGATCCGCCACGACGGCGCGGTCGGCACGACCGGCTTGCGCGAGGGCCGCGAGGGCCGGGCACGTCGCGCGCAGGCGCAGCGCCGGATTGCGCCCGCCCCAGATGAGTTGGAGCGTCTGGGCGTAGAACTCGATCTCGCGAATGCCGCCGCGGCCGAGCTTGATGTTGTGCCCCGCCAGCGCGACCTCGGCGCCGCCACGATGCGCGTGGATCTGGCGCTTGATCGAATGGATGTCCTGGATTGCGGCGAAGTCGAGATGCCGGCGCCACAGAAACGGGCGCAAGCGCTGCAGGAAGTCATCGCCAGCCGCGATGTCGCCGGCGACGGGACGCGCCTTGATCATCGCCGCGCGTTCCCAATTCTGCCCCAGCGTCTCGTAGTAGAACTCCGCGCCGTCGGTCGACATCGCCAGCGGCGTGGCGCCGGGATCCGGACGCAGGCGCAGATCGGTGCGCAGCACATAGCCGTCCGCCGTGCGTTCCTCGAGCAGCCTCACGACCCCGCGCACGAGCCGTACGAAATGCTTCTGCAGCACGTCGCGATCTGCGCCGCGCACACGCTCGAGATCGTAGAGGACGATCAGATCGACATCGGATGAGTAGTTCAGCTCCTGGCCGCCGAGCTTGCCCATGCCGAGAACGACCAGGCCGCTGCCGCGCGATGGCATGGTCGGATCCGCGAGTTCGATGACGCCGTTCGCCGCGAGGGCGCGCAGCTGATCGTCGATGGCCAGGCCGATGGCGCGATCGGCGAAATCGGACAGCGCACGCGTCACCTGGGCCAGTGGCCACAAGCCGGCGATATCGGCGATCGCGATGGTCAGGGCCGCGCGTCGTCGGCTGACGCGCAGGATGCGGGTGAGCTCGGCGCCGGTGACTGCGCGTTGTCCTGCCTCCCGCATCCCCGCGAACACGCCGGCGAGCGCCGCGTCGGGGCCGTCGCGCAGCAATGTTCCGGCGAAATCGACGTCGCGCAGGATGCAATGCGTGAGGAACGGGCTATTGCCGAAGATCGCGCCGAGCGCCGCCTCGCCGGCTGGGGTCCGGGCTGCTGCATCGAGCCAGATGGCGGACGGCGCGTCCACCGCTTCGGCGATCTCGGCCGCCAGGTTCCCCTGCTCGCGGCCAAAAGCCGCGGGGTCGGCCGGCGCCGGCCAAATGGCCTTGGTTAAGGCGGGAAAGACTCCGATCATGGCGCAAGATAGCGTTTCCCCGCGGTCCTGGGCATTTCAGGCGCGCGGCGCTGGTGATGACGGAAGCCCCGGCCTGCGCTCGGCGTTGTATGATGGCGCCATGTTCCACCGCTTCGCTCGCCTCCTGCTCGAAGGCCTCGCCGTGCTGGCGCTGGTGCTGATTGCGGGCATCGCCTTGGCGGCGTGGCGCTTGTCGCAAGGCCCGGTATCCGTTGGTTTTCTGAGCCCTCTCCTCGACAAGGCGATCGAAGACGCCATGCCAGGCTACGCGGTCGAGTTCGACGACACCGTGCTGGTCTGGGCTGGATGGGATCACGGATTCGACATCCGGATTCGCGATCTCGCGGTATACGGACCAGCCGGCTCCAAAGTGGCCGAGTTCAGCCAGGCGGATGTCCGGCTCTCCGGGCACGGCTTGATCCGCGGTCGGGTGGAGCCTTCGCATATCCGGGTCGACGGGCCGGTGCTAAAGCTCGAGCGCGGCGAGGACGGAATCGTGCGTTTTGCCGGACAGGGCGAGAACGCGTTGACGCTGGGCATGGCGCTCGCCCCGCGCGCCGATAGCGCGCCGACGGCTGAGGTCCTGCAGCAGATCACGATCTCCGGCGCCGAGATCGAGTTCACCGATGTGCCGACCCGCGCGATCTGGCGCGCACGCGAAGCCAATGTCGTGCTCTCGCGCAAAGCGGGCACGACGACCCTGGATGCCGATCTGCGGGTGCTGCGTCGCGATCGCTCCGCGCGCATCACGCTGCGCGCGGGGCAGCAGGCTGGCACCGGGCGAATCGATTCGGTCGTGACGTTCGAGGACGTGTCGATCGAGCTGATCGCCGATCTTGCGCCCGAGGCGGCGCGGCTGTCGGCCCTGACACTCGCGCTCAGCGGCCGCGTCGAACTCGGCTTCGACGACGCGGGGCGGCTGCTCAACGGCGCGGGGCGGGTCGCCGGCCGCAACGGGCATTTCACCGATGCGACGCTGTTTCCGGAACCGGTGACGATCCGGTCACTGAGCGCGAGCGGGCGCTATGACATCGCGACCCGGCGTGCAGAGCTGAGCGACGTCGCGATCGAATTGGATGGCGGCAAGATCGATGCGCGCGCGACGCTGCAGAGCGCCGAGGCACGTCTGACGATGACCGGGACGGCGCGGGCGCGCGCGGTTCCCGTCGATGCTTTGGCGCGACTTTGGCCGTTGCGCCTGGCTCCCAATGCGCGGCGCTGGATGACGACCAACCTCGGCGGCGGCCAGGTCGATGACACGCAGGTCGAGTTCGGTCTGGCCGGGACCGAGTTCGGCGCACTCAAGCTGACGCGGCTCACGGGCATTTCGAATTTCCAGGGCGTCGGCATCAACTATCTCAATCCGATGCCACGGGTGTTGGGCGTCGCGGGCAGCGCCACGCTGGGCGTCGCACGCATCGATGTCGCCACGACCAGCGGCGTGGTCGGCAATCTGCGCGTCGAGGAGAGCAAGATTGCGCTCACCGGTCTCGATGTCGGGGACGAATACGCGGACATCCAGATCCTCGTGCGTGGACCCGTCCGCGATCAGGTTCAGCTGCTCGACTCGCCGCCGCTTAACTTCATGAAGACCGTCGCCCTGAACCCGGCCGATTTCGGCGGCGACGTCGCGACGCGCGCGCGCTTCGTGTTCCCGCTGATCAATCGCCTGAAGGTCGAACAGCTGGCGGTCACGGGAAGCGCCGACGTGAAGGGCTTCGCGCTGAAGCGTGCCGCGCTGGGGCAGGATGCGCGCGACGGCGACCTGGCGCTCAAATTCGACGAGAAGGGCCTCAACGCCGTGGGCAAGCTCATGGTCGGGAGAACGCCCACGGAGGTCGACTACACGCTGGGCTTTCTGTCGACGAATCCGGTTCGCGAACGCATCAAGGCGAGCGGCCGTCTGCCGACCGGCGAGCTCACCAATCTCGGATTCGATTTCACGCCCTATCTCGAGGGGCCGCTGCCGCTCAGCCTCGACTACACCGCGCGGCGCAACGGCACGGGCGAGTTGGTCATCGAGGCCGGTCTGGAACAGGCGACGCTGTCGCTCGCCGATCTCGGCTGGCGGAAGCCGCCGGGGCAGCCCGGCAGCGGTCGGTTGGAGCTGCAGATCCAGCGCGAACGGCCATTCGAGATCCGCAATCTTCGAATCTCCGCCGGCGACGCCGATGTGACGGGGCGGATCCGCTTCACGGCGGACGGCAAAGCGATCGCGCGCGCCGATCTCGACAAGTTCCGGGTCGGGCGCACCAATGTCCGCGCCACGGTGATCCGCGAGCAGCGGGGCTGGCGGACTCAGATCAACGGCGCGGCCCTGGACCTCTCCGATGTGAAGATCGAACTGGGCAGCGAGCAGCCGAGACCCAGTCAACCGCGCCTGAACGTGGACGCGACGATCGGCCGGGTCTGGATCGATCCGGATCGATTTCTGCAGGATGTGATGTTTCGCGGCGAGCGGGCTGCGACCTGGGAACTCGCGCAGGTGACCGCGAGCGGTATCGATCGCAAAGGCAGGGCCGACAAGTTCAACCTGAACCTCACGACCGATGCGGCCGGGCGGCAGGAGCTGCGCGGGAAGACGGCGAATGCAGGGGCGATGCTGCGCAGCCTCGGGGTGACCGACAAGGTCCTTGGCGGCGAGTTGGAGCTCGAGGGCGCCACCGACGAGAAGCTGGAAGGCAAGCCGTTGGCGTTGAACATTCGTATCAAGGACTACCGGATCGTCGACGAGCCGGCGATCGCGCGGTTTCTCGCGACGGCATTCTTGACCGGCATTCCGGATTCGATGCGCGGCGAGGGGATCGGGTTCGATCGCTTCGCCGGGCGCGCGCTGGTCCGCAACTCGGTGATCGACATCGTCGACATGCGCACCAGCGGACCGGCGATCGGTATCCAGGCGCGGGGCAGGATTGATATCGGCGCCGATCGCATGGACATGGACGGCACCATCGTGCCGGCCAATGCCGTCAATTCGCTGTTCGGCAGGATCCCGGTGATCGGCGAGATCCTGTTCGGGCCCGGTCTCTTCGCCGCTCGGTATTCGGTTCGTGGTCCGCGCAGCAATCCCGATGTGACGATCAATCCCCTATCCGCGCTGGCGCCAGGCGTCCTGCGCAACATCTTCGGGATCTTCGACGGTGGCGGTACGCCGCCTCAGGGCAGCGCGGCGCCGCCGGCCTATCCGACGGGGTCGTCGAACCAGTAGTCACGTCTTGGCGCGGACGCTGACGATCTTCTTCTTGCCGCGTGTGATCTTCAGATCGTCGCGTTCTCCGAGGTCGGCAACGCTCAATTTCCGACGCCAATCCGTGACCGGCTGGTCTCCGATCATGATCGCGCCCTGCTCGATCAGGCGTCGGCCCTCACTTGTACTTGCCGATATCGCCACCTCGACGAGTAGCTGCGGCAGCCCCATCGGCGTATCCGTCAGGATCGCAAAGCTCGGCACATCGGCGCCGATCGTTCCCTGCTCGAAGACCTGACGCGCGGTCTGCGCGGCACTCAGCGCCGCTTCCTCGCCATGCAACAGCTTGGTCGCTTCGAGAGCGAGGATCTTCTTGGCCTCGTTGATCTCCGCGCCGGCCAGCGCCTCGAGCCGCGCGATCTCGGTGAGCGGCAACTCGGTGAAGAGCTTCGCGAAACGCCCGACATCGGCGTCTTCCGTGTTGCGCCAGAATTGATAGTAGTCATACGGCGACAGGCGATGCGCGCCGAGCCAGATCGCGCCCGACGCGGTCTTCCCCATCTTCTGGCCAGACGCGGTGGTGATCAGCGGCGTGGTGAGACCGAACAGAGATAGCTCGGCGACGCGCCGGCCCAGCTCCACGCCCATTACGATGTTGCCCCACTGGTCGGAGCCGCCCATCTGCAGATTGCAGCCATAGCGCTTCGCCAGTTCGACGAAATCGTAGGATTGCAGGAGCATGTAATTGAATTCGAGGAACGACAGCGGCTGGTCGCGTTCCAGCCGGAGCTTCACCGAGTCCATCGTCAGCATGCGATTGACGGAGAAGTGCCGGCCGATGTCGCGCAGGAACGGGATGTAGCGCAGTTCGTCGAGCCACTCCGCGTTGTTCGCCATCACGGCGTCCACGGGGCCATCGCCGAAATGCAGGAAGCTGGCGAAGGTCTTGCGGATAGCCAGCAGATTCGTTGCGATGATCTCCTCGGCCAGCAGCTTGCGTGCATCGTCCTTGCCCGACGGATCGCCGACCTTGGTCGTGCCACCGCCCATCAAGGCGACCGGACGATGTCCGGTCTTCTGCAGCCACCGCAGCATCATGATCGAGACGAGGTGGCCGATATGCAGCGAGTCCGCGGTGCAGTCATAGCCCACGTAGCAGACGACGCGCTCCGACGCGGCGCGCGCGTCGAGCCCTTCAGGGTCGGTAATCTGATGGATGAAGCCGCGCTCTTGGTAGACGCGCAGCAGATCTGAACGAAAGCGAGTCATTGGACGCCGGATCTAGCATGCTCGGACCGAACGGCCCAAGCGAAGGACGAAGCTCAGCGCTTCACTCGGACGCTGGGTGCGCGCGCGATCGCGCCCGGCTTGACGGCGTTCGCGAGATAATCCCCTGCGGCGGCGCTAAGCTTGTCGAGCCTGTCCGTGAAGAAGTGATTGGCGCCCTTCACCACGCGATAATCGATGATGATTTCCTTCTGACGTCGGAGTTTCTCCGTGAGCTTCTGCACGGATTCCTCGGTCACGATTTCGTCCTTGTCGCCCTGAAGGATCAGGCCGGAGGACGGGCAGGGGGCGAGGAAGCCGAAATCATAGACATTGGCCGGCGGCGCCACGACGATGAATCGGTCGATTTCGGGGCGGCGCATTAGGAGCTGCATACCGACCCAAGCGCCGAATGAGAACCCGGCGATCCAGCAGGCCGACGCATTCGCATTGTAAGCCTGGATCCAATCGAGCGCCGACGCGGCGTCCGAAAGCTCCCCTTCGCCGCGGGCAAAAGCGCCCTGGCTGCGGCCGACACCACGGAAGTTGAAGCGCAAGGTCGCAAAGCCGGCCTGCAGGAAGCACTGGTTGAGCGTGAAGACGATCTTGTTGTGCATCGTCCCGCCATATTGCGGATGCGGATGCAACAGCACGGCGACCGGGGCGCGATCGGTCTTGGCCGGTGTGTAGCGGCCCTCGATGCGGCCTTCGGCACCGTTGATGATCACTTCAGGCATGAGGAACCAATCGGGACAGGGTCACGTGCGGAAGCCCCTCAATAACCTTGTGTGTGACTCGGTCAAAGAACCGCTGGTCTTTAAAGAACATCGGGGCCATTCTTGACTGCGTTTGTCGGACAACCATATCGTCCTCGGGCGGTGACGTCCGAAGATCTTCTGATGATCTGCTTTGTTGCGCAGCCAACGATAGAAGCAAGACGATGATAGTTAGCTATGTCGATGGTTTGCAATGGTTTTCGCCTGTTCCCGCCGCCGTCTTCGAGGCGTGGGCCTGATATGACGAATTCGCGCAGTAGCGCTGTGGGCGATACCCACCCTGGCCTGTGCCCACGACCTGACGACTTGAAAGGAGAATAACCGTGAAGCTGAGTACACGAGGCCGCTACGCCGTGATGGCCATGGTCGATCTGGCGTCGCACAGCAAGGGGCGTCCCATCGCGTTGGCAGAGATCGCGGAGCGCCAGGAAATCTCGCTCTCTTACCTCGAGCAACTCTTTGCCAAGCTGCGGCGCGGTGGTTTGGTGCGCTCGGTGCGCGGACCCGGGGGCGGGTATCTCCTGGCCCATGAGATCGGTCAGATCCGGGTTTCAGATGTCATCCTCGCCGTGGACGAGCCCATCCGCGCCACGCGTTGCGCACCCGGCTCGCCATCAGGCTGCCGAACCAACAAGAGCCGCTGCCTAACCCATGACCTCTGGGAAGAACTCGGCAATCAGATCCATCTCTATTTGAGCGCCGTTACGATTGCCGATGTCGTGAACCGCCGTGTGCTTGGTACCAGCCAGGTGATCGCCCATGCTGATGCTGGCGATCATCAGGCGTCCGAGACGAATGTTGCCGTCGCGAGCGCCGACTGATGCGTTTGGCGAAGTTCCCGACATGACCAGCGCGCCCGTCTACCTCGATTGGAACGCAACCGCGCCGCTGCGTGAGCAGGCGCGGCGCGCAATGGTGGATGCGCTGGACCTCGTCGGAAATCCGTCCTCGATCCATCGTTTTGGCCGCGCGGCGCGGCTGGTCGTCGAGACCGCCCGGGACTCCGTCGCGAGCTTGGTTGGCGCTGAGGCGACCTGGGTGGTGTTTACGAGCGGTGGGAGCGAAGCCAACGCATTGGCGCTGCGCGGGACAAAGCGACCCGTATTCTCCTCGGTCGTCGAGCATGTCTCCGTCACGGCCGCCAGGACGGACGGCGTCGCACTCCCGGTCGATGGCGCAGGGCGTATCGATCTCAGTGCGCTGGAGCGCGCGCTCGGGAGCGTGGGCGCGCCGGCCCTGGTATCGGTCATGCTCGCCAATAACGAGACCGGCGTCGTGCAGCCCGTCGCTGAAGCGGCCGCGATCGCGCACGCGCACGGCGCCCTGCTGCATTGTGATGCCGTCCAGGGGGCGGGCCGGATCGTGATCGACATGGCCGATCTGGGCATCGACCTGCTGACCCTCTCGGCGCACAAGTTGGGCGGACCCCAAGGAGTGGGAACTCTGGTGTGCCGCAGTAATGTCGCGCTGACGGCCCTGCAGCAGGGCGGCGGTCAGGAACGTGGCCTGCGCGCCGGCACCGAGAACGTGGCGGGAATTGCAGGTTTTGGTGCCGCGTGCCTGGCAGCGCGGCTCGATCTGGCGGAGGCCGCCAACCTCGCACGCTTGCGCGAACGATTGGAATGCGGTGTGCGCCGCGTCGCCGCGGCGACTCAGATCATCGCCAGCGAAGTCCCGCGCATTCCCAACACGTCGTGCCTCGTTCTGCCGGGCGTCGAAGCGTCGACGCTCGTGATGGCGCTCGATCTGGCAGGTATTGCCGTGAGCGCCGGGTCGGCGTGTTCGTCGGGCAAGGTGCGACCGTCGCATGTCTTGGCGGCGATGGGATTGGCGTCAGAGTTCGTGAAGGGCGGCGTGCGCGTCAGCCTGGGCTGGTCAACCAAGGCCGCCGACATAGACCGTTGCATCGATGCGTGGGGCGAAATCGCCACCCGGCTTGCGGCGCGTCAATCGGCGGCAGCATGAACATGCTTGATGAGTCTCTTCCAGACAGGGAATGCATACGATGACGACGCTTCAACGACGCTCCGGCAGCAATGAGCCGTCCCGCCCGGTCTATCTCGACTACCAGGCGACGACGCCGCTCGATCCGCGCGTGCTGGACGCGATGATGCCGTACTTCACGGAGAAATACGGCAATCCACACAGCCGCAATCATGCCTATGGCTGGGAAGCCGAGGAAGGCGTCGAGACTGCGCGTCGTCAGATTGCGGAGCTCATCAATGCCGATGAGCGGGAGATCGTCTTTACGTCAGGCGCGACCGAGTCGAACAACCTCGCCATCGCCGGCGTCGCGCGCTTCTACAAGGAAAAGCGCAACCACATCATCACGCTCGTGACCGAACACAAATGTGTCCTCGACACCTGCCGTCATCTCGAGACCGAGGGTTTCGCGGTGACCTATCTGCCGGTGCACAAGGATGGGCTCGTCGATCTCGCGGAACTAGATGCGGCGATCACGGGCAAGACGGTGCTCGTGTCGGTGATGGGCGTCCATAACGAGATCGGCGTCATCCAGCCCCTCGCGGAGATCGGCAAGCTGGCCCACGCGAAAGGAGCGTTCTTCCATACCGATTGCGCGCAGGCCTTCGGCAAGATCCCGCTCGACGTCGAGGCGATGCACATCGATCTGATGTCGATCTCCGGCCACAAGATCTATGGTCCCAAGGGCATCGGTGCGCTGTACGTGCGTCGCAAGCCGCGGATTCGGCTGCAAGCGCTGATCCATGGCGGCGGCCAGGAACGTGGCATGCGCTCGGGCACCCTACCCACGCCGCTTTGCGTCGGGCTTGGCGCCGCGGCAGCGATCGCCAAGGCCGAGATGGCTGCCGAGACCACCAAACTCACAGCTCTGCGCGATCGCTTCATGGCGCGAATCCAATCGCGCCTGCCCGAGGTGTTCGTCAACGGCGATACGACGATGCGGATCCCCGGCAACCTCAACCTCTCCTTCGCCTATGTCGAGGGCGAGGGCTTGATGATGGGAATCAAGGACCTCGCCGTGTCTTCGGGGTCGGCCTGCACGTCCGCGTCGCTGGAGCCCAGCTATGTGCTGCGGGCGCTGGGCGTCGAGGAAGAACTGGCGCATACGAGCCTGCGCATCGGCTTCGGCCGGTTCACCACGGAGGCCGAGGTCGATTACGCGGCCGACCGCATCATCGCCGCCGTACAGAAATTGCGCGAAATGAGCCCGCTCTGGGAGATGGCCCAGGCCGGGGTCGACATCAAATCGATCCAGTGGGCGGCGCATTGACGCTGCGTCACGGCGACCGCGGAAATCGACTTCAAATCTGAAACACGACGCCTTATACGAAACATCCAAGAGGAGCGGCTGGACATGGCTTACAGCGAAAAACTCGTCGATCATTTCGAGAACCCGCGCAATGTCGGTTCGTTCGACAAGGACGATGCCGCGGTTGGCACCGGGCTGGTCGGGGCGCCGGCTTGCGGCGACGTGATGAAGCTTCAGATCAAGGTGAGCGCTGACGGCATCATCGAGGATGCGAAGTTCAAGACCTTCGGTTGCGGCTCGGCGATCGCATCGAGTTCGCTGGTGACCGAATGGGTCAAGGGCAAGACGCTCGACCAGGCCGCGACGATCAAGAACACCCAGATCGCGCAGCATCTGGTTCTGCCGCCGGTGAAGATCCATTGCTCGGTCCTGGCCGAGGACGCGATCAAGGCCGCGATCGAGGATTACCGTCGCAAGCACATCACGCCTGACTCCGAGATCGCCAACGCTTGAGCATCCACGAGAGCCCCCTGTCATGACCACGGCGACCACGTCACTCGACACTGCTGTCCCTGAGCCTGCCGCTCCCGGGGCCGTGACCCGCAAGCCGCGGGCGCCGCGCCCGCCGCCGGTGGCGGTTACGCCTGCCGCCGTCGAGCGCGTGCGCGCGCTGCTGGCCAAGCGCGGCAAGCCGTCGCTGGGTGTACGAGTCGGCGTGCGCACGCGGGGCTGTTCTGGCCTCAGCTATACGCTTGAGTACGCCGATGCGGCGGAACCCGGCGACGAGCTCATCCGGCCGACAGAGGACATCACGATCCTGATCGCGCCGAAGGCCGCGATGTTCCTCTTCGGGACCGAGATGGATTTCGTCGAAGAGAATCTCAAATCGGGCTTCACCTTCCGCAATCCGAACGAGAAGGGTCGCTGCGGCTGCGGCGAGTCCTTCCACGTCTGAATCGGCAATCCCCGATCGTCAATTGCGGCCGGCCGCCGGAGCGCGCCGGCCGCGTCGTTTTTCGAGCTCCCAGACCGATCCGTGACCAACACACTGTACAAGTCCGCGCCGACTGCGACCGCCGCGCCGCTCGCGTGCTGGTCGTGCAATGGGCCCGTCGATGCCGATGCGCTGTTCTGTGGCACCTGTCGCGTCGTGCAGCCGCCACGGCAGATCGACCATTTCGCGCGGCTCGGCCTGACGCCGCGGTTCATCATCGACCTCAAGGATCTCGATCGGCGGTACTTCACGCTGCAGCGCCAGGTGCATCCCGACCGCTTCGCCACGCGCTCGCCGCGTGAGCGCGCGATTTCGCAGAACCAGGCCGTCACGCTCAACGAAGCCTATGACGTGCTGAGATCGCCGTTGACGCGGGCCGAGTACATGCTGCGTCTCGTCGGCGCATCGGTGGACGATGCCCAGACGATCCATGATCCCGAACTCCTCGTCGAGCAGATGGAGCGGCGCGAAACTCTCGACGAAGCGCGCGACGTCGCCGGCGTCGAGACCTGCATCGGCGCCGCTGTGGCCGATGCGATGAGCGCCGAATCCGACATTTCGGCGGCGTTCGAGCGCCGCGACCAGGCGGCGGCGCGCCGTGCGACGTTGCGATTGCGCTATCTGCAGCGGCTCATCGATGACGCGCGCGCGCGTCACGCGCGATTCCTGGCCCAGGGCTGACGCGCGCGATGCTTCTGGATATCCACGAACCGGGCGAGACGCCCCTGCCGCATGAGGATGAGCGTGGCCTCGCGGTCGGCATCGATCTGGGCACGACGAACTCCGTGGTCGCCATCGCGCGTGCGAGCAGTGTCGAAGTGCTGCGCGACGCACGTGGGCTAGCGTTGCTGCCATCGGTCGTCGCCTATGGCGAGCGGATCCTGGTCGGCGACGAGGCGCGGGCGCTGCTGCTCGATCAGCCCGATCGTGTCGTGAGCTCGATCAAGCGCCTGATGGGCCGTGGCGCCGAGGATCTCAAGTCGCTGGCCGGTGTGCTGCCCTATGAGCTGGGACCACCGGCCGAAGGTGGCATGGCGCGTCTCGCGATCGCCGGGCGATTGCTGACGCCCGTGGAGATCTCCGCCGAGATCCTTCGCGCATTGAAGTTGCGCGCCGAAGCGGCTTGCGGGCGCAGCGTCGAGCGCGCGGTGATCACGGTGCCGGCCTATTTCGATGATGCCGCACGCACGGCGACGCGCGATGCGGCGCGCCTGGCCGGATTGGAAGTCCTGCGCCTCGTCAACGAGCCGACCGCCGCGGCGCTGGCCTATGGCTTGGACAAGCAGGTCGAGGGGCTCTACGCGGTCTATGATCTCGGCGGTGGCACGTTCGATTTCTCGCTGCTGCGCCTGCAGAAGGGCGTGTTCCAGGTGCTCGCGACAGGGGCGATGCAGCACTCGGCGGCGACGACATCGATCACCTCATCGCGGAAATCTTCCTTGCCGAGCGCGCCGCATCAGGCGGTCACGGCAGCGTGGATTCCCGGCTCGTGAAGGCCGCACTGGCGGCGGCCCGTCTCGCCAAGGAATGCCTCTCGACGCGCGACAGCTGGGACGGCGTGGTCGACCTCGATGGCACGCCATCGCGCCACAGACTCACGCGCGTGGCGCTCGAGGAGGCGGTCGAGACCCTGATCGAGCGCACGATCCGAATTTCGCGTCAGGTGCTTGCCGACGCCGAGATCACGCCGACGGAGTTGGGCGGTTGCGTGCTGGTTGGCGGCTCGACGCGAATTCCCCTGGTGCGCCGGCGCCTGGAGGAGTTCCTCGGCAAACCCGCGCTCGACGACATCGATCCCGATGAGGTCGTGGCGGTGGGCGCTGCGCTGCAGGCCGAGGCGCTGACTTCGGGTTCGGATACGCTGCTGCTCGACGTGATCCCATTGTCACTCGGCCTGGAGACGATCGGCGGCATCGTCGAGAAGCTGATCGACCGCAACACGCCGATCCCGGTGGGACGCGCGCAGGAATTCACCACCTACCAGGACGGCCAGACGGCGATGGCCATCCATGTCGTGCAGGGCGAGCGCGAGATGGTCGACCAGTGCCGCAGCCTGGCGCGCATCGTGCTCGACGGCATACCGCCGCTCGTCGCGGGGGCGGCGCGGATCCGCGTCGCCTTTGCCGTCGACGCCGATGGCCTGCTCACCGTCAGCGCGCGTGAGCAGACCACCGGCAGGGAGGCTCGGGTCGAGGTGCGCCCGAGCTACGGTCTGACCGAGGACGAGATGGCGCAGATGCTGCGCGACACCCTCGACAACGCCGAGGAGGACATGGAGGCGCGCCTGCTGGCCGAAGCGAAGGTCGAGGCGCGGCGCACGCTCAATGCAGTGCGCGCCGCGCTGGCGGTCGACGCCGGTCTGCTGACAGCTGCGGAGCGCAAGCAAATCGAGGATTTGAACGACCGGGTGGATAAGAACCTGTCGAGCGCCGACCGGGCGGCAATCCTGGCCGCCGCGGAGGCGCTGGAGGCTGGGACGAAGTTGTTTGCCGAACGGCGCATGGATCGTGGTATTCGCGCCGCGCTCGCTGGTCGGTCGGTCGATCAGTTTGACCTGTAGACGAGGCCGGGGACCGCCCCGGCGATTGAAGGAGACGGCAGAATGCCCAAGATGACGTTCATCGAGCGCAACGGAACGCGCCGCGTTGTGGAGGCGCCGATCGGTCTGTCGGTGCTCGAGATCGCGCACCGCAACGGGATCGATCTGGAGGGAGCGTGCGAAGGTTCGCTGGCCTGCTCGACCTGCCACATCGTGGTCGATCAGGAGGATTATGAGCGCCTGCCCGAGGCCAAGGAGGAGGAGGAGGACATGCTCGACCTCGCCTTCGGCCTCACCCATACCTCGCGCCTGGGCTGCCAGATCATCATGACCGAGGAACTCGACGGTCTGACGGTTGCGCTGCCGGCCGCGACGCGCAACATGATGGTCGACAAGCGCTGACGCGCTGATCGCGAGGTTCCGATGCCCAAGCTCAAATGGACGGACGTGCGCGACATCGCGATCGCTCTCGACGAGACGCACCCCGAGATCGATGTCGTGAACCTGCGCTTCACCGATCTGTGGAAATGGGTTCAGGCGCTGCCGGATTTCGCTGACGATCCGAACAAGTCCAACGAGAAGATCCTCGAGGCGATCCAGATGGCCTGGCTCGACGAGCGCGGTTGATCATGCTCGAGGGCGTTCCCTCCGGTGCCCGGATTGTCGTCGCGATGTCGGGTGGCGTCGACTCGTCGACCGTCGCGGCCCTGCTGGTCGAGGCCGGGTATGACGTCGTCGGTGTCACGCTGCAGCTTTACGACCATGGCGCAGCGATCTCGCGCAAGGGCGCGTGCTGTGCGGGGCAGGACATCCATGACGCGCGCAACGTCGCAGCCCGGCTCGGCATCGCGCATTACGTGCTCGACCACGAGTCCCGGTTCCGCGCCGCCGTGATCGATGATTTCGTCGACGCCTACGCGCGTGGTGAGACACCGATCCCATGCGTGCAGTGCAATCGCACGGTGAAGTTCCGCGACCTGCTGGAGATCGCGCGCGATCTTGGCGCCGCGGCGCTGGCGACCGGACATTATGCGCGGCGTCTTGGCGGCGCGACGGGCGCGGCGCTGCACCATGCGATCGATGCCGGACGTGACCAGAGCTATTTCCTGTTCGCCACCACCCAGTTGCAGCTGGATTTTCTGTGCTTCCCGCTCGGGGCCCTGACCAAGGATCAGACCCGCGCGCTGGCGACGCGTTTCGATCTGCCTGTCGCCGCGAAACCCGACAGCCAGGACATCTGCTTCGTCCCCTCCGGCAGCTATGCGCGCCTCGTCGAAAAACTGCGGCCGGAAGCCATTCGCGCGGGCGAAATCGTGCATGTCGATGGCCGCGTGCTGGGCCATCACGAGGGCACGATCAACTACACGATCGGTCAGCGCCGCGGCATCGGCGTCGGCGGAACGGAAGATCCGCTCTACGTGGTCGCCTTGGACGCCACTCAGGCGCGAGTCATCGTCGGCCCGCGCGCGGCGCTTGCGCGCAGGACGATCCGCATCGCCGGCCTGAATTGGCTCGGCGCCGGTGATCATCCGCGCCGCCTCGACACGGTCGGCGTGAAGATCCGATCGACCGCCGCGCCAGTTCCGGCGTCGGTCAGCTTCGAAAGCGCAGCAATCGCCCATATCGAACTGGCAAGCCCTGAATTCGGCGTGGCGCCCGGCCAAGCCTGCGTAATCTACGACGGCTCACGCGTGCTCGGCGGCGGGTGGATCCAGCGCGAGGCAAGCCTCATCTCGGCCCAGGCCGCAAATCTTGACACTCGCGCAAGCGAGCGCGTATAGGCTCGCGCCTTCACGACTGGCATAGCGGCGTAGCTCAGAGGTAGAGCAGGGGACTCATAAGCCCTTGGTCGGCAGTTCAAATCTGCCCGCCGCTACCACTTTTATCGAAGCACGATGCGGCGCCAGGCTGGCGCGCCGCATCCCTATCGCGATCTCGAGCATCTCCGGGAGTTCGCCTTCGATCGCTGCCGAGATGCTGGTCGCGCTGACGCAACGCACGCCGACAGCAACATCAGAATCGCGAATGCGCTGGCGTGCTCCAGCCCGAGGCCGTGCACGATCAGGTCGGCGAGCCAGCCCGTAGCCTGGGCGCGCAGCATGGCTGTACCGGCACTGATGCCCACCGCGAACAGCACCACGGTTCCCCACGGAAAGCCGCGTTGCGATTCCTTCCAACTCATGACGCCCAGCGCGGGCAGCAGCATCAACGCAATGGCGGCGATGGTTGTCGAAGAGGTGTCGAAGTCGTGCATCACCTTTTCGGTGGCCCAGAAGCCGAGAAGCACCAGCACGATGCCGAGCAACTTCCACTCCTTCGTCGTCATGCGCCCGATGGCCTTGAGTTGCTCGCGGATGATGGCTTGACCACCAGCGATCTCGCTCATCTCGGGCTTCATCAGGCGGTTCATGATGAAGTAGACCGCTACGGACAGCAGCGCCGAACAGGGCGCGCCGGCGATGAAGCAGGCACCCGCCACCAGCGCAACGGCACTGTTCGAGAAGCCGTACAGCGCGAGGGTCAACGCGCCCGCTGTGCCCCAGGGGCTTGGCCGCATCGGGCGCGTAGGCCAGCCAGAAGGTCATGAGCGCACCGATCACCACCGCGCTCACTGCGCAGTCCAGCGCTTCCGTCATCCAAACGACGACGGCGAAAGCAAGGATGGCGAGCATCCTCTGGCCGGCCGGTGGCAGGCCGGATAACCCTGGCATCAAGACGATGACGATCAACGCCATCGTGGCTGCAGCCAATCCGATTCGCTGGATCCTGACACGGCTGCTTGGCGCATGCACGGCGACTGCGCCGGGCGATATCGCATCGGTGTTCTTCGCCTACGATGCCACGCGACGAATCGCGGCGTATGTGCGCTGCCGGACGGTGGCTTGAAGCGAGCTGTAAGCCTTTGCCTGCCCCGACCGTCGGCAATCCGTGCGCTGACGCACAGACCGCGAGCGTAGGAGCGGCCAAGCTAGGCGATACGCTCAGACGCTTGGGGTGAATGATGACGGCATCTTTCCTGTCCCTGCCGGCCCGCCTGCTGTTCGCATGCGTAGCCACCCTTGCGCTGCAAGCCAGCGCAGCCGACGCGCCGGCCACGGTCGCGAGAATCAAACTGCTGTCGCCGCCTAAAGACCCCCTGCGCGAGACCGTGCTGATCGGTCGCGGCGTGAGCGATGGCCTGACGACGACGCTGGAAATCGAAGGCGCCGAAGCGATGTGGATGCAGACGGGGACGCCGCCGATGTGGAGCGAACATGTACCGGCCAGTGGCGAGCGCTTTCACATTGAGGTCAAGACGACCGACAACAAGACCCGCACGCGACTCCCATATTCCATCGTGAACTTCAGTGCGACCAACCATGACAGCGGCAAGGTGGTGGCAATGGCTTTGCCGCCGATGTGGGGTGGCAGTGGCCTGCACTATTCGGAGAACTGCGCCCTGAGCGGCGACGGCACCTACGCCGCAACGGTCACGGTCGGTGTGCCTAGCTTCGCCCGCGAGATGAAGGACATGGGTCTGTGGGCCAAGCCGGTTGTCTTTCACTTCCACTTCAAACTCAAGGACGGTCTCCTGACCGAAGTCTCCGCGCCGGCCGCAGCGACGAACTGAAACCTCGACGCGTCGACGATCACGCGCCCGTGCACCGACCAGTTGCGGGGGCCGCCCGACCAATTCGGAGTACGGCTGCTGTCGAACGTCAATCAACCGGAGAACCGCATGACCAAGATGAAAGCCGCCGTATTCGTGGAACCTGGCCGCATCGTGATCGACGACAAACCGATCCCGTCGGTCGGCCCGCTCGACGCCCTGATGCGCGTCACGACCACCACGATCTGTGGCACCGATGTTCACATCCTCAAGGGCGAGTACCCGGTCGCCAAGGGCCTGACCATCGGCCACGAGCCGGTGGGTGTGATCGAGAAGCTCGGCTCCTCGGTGACGGGCTACCACGAAGGCCAGCGCGTGATCGCGGGCGCCATCACCCCGAGCGGCTGGAGCAACGCCTGCCTGTGCGGCCAAGGCTCGCAGGACGGTGCCGGCACCACGCACGGCTGGAAGGCCATGGGTGGCTGGAAGTTCGGCAACACCATCGACGGATGCCAGGCCGAATACGTGCTGGTGCCCGACGCGATGGCCAACCTGGCGCCGGTGCCGGATGGCCTGAGCGACGAGCAGGTGTTGATGTGCCCGGACATCATGTCCACCGGTTTCAGCGGCGCCGAGAGTGCCGGCATCCGTATCGGTGACGTGGTGGCCGTGTTTGCGCAGGGCCCGATCGGCCTGTGCGCCACGGCGGGCGCCAAGCTCAGCGGCGCGAGCATGGTCATTGGCGTGGACAGGCTGCCTGATCGCCTGGCGGTGTCCGGCAAGATGGGCGCCGACCATATGGTGGACAGCAGCAAGGTCGACCCGGTCGAGGAGATTCTTCGCCTGACCGATGGTCGCGGCGTCGATGTCGCCATTGAGGCCCTGGGCACGCAGGCCACCTTCGAGGCAGCGCTTCGCGTCCTGCGCCCCGGTGGCACCTTGTCGAGCCTGGGGGTGTACTCCACCGACCTGAAGATTCCGCTCGGTGCTTTCGCCGCCGGACTTGGAGACCATCGCATCATCACGACGCTGTGCCCGGGCGGCAAGGAGCGCATGCGCCGCCTGATGTCTGTAATCGAAGGCGGCCGGGTGGACCTCAGCGCGATGGTGACGCACCGCTTCAAGCTCGATGACATCGAGGCGGCCTACGACCTGTTCAGCCACCAGCGCGATGGCGTGCTCAAGGTCGCCCTGACGTCGTGACCATCGCCCCTTAGGGCTCGTCAGGGAACAGCCGAATCGGAGTTGGTTGAATAGTGCGGGCGAGGTATTCCGGTGCGACGCGTGGCGTCGTAGCGTTGCGCGATGATCGATGAAGA
>Ga0163144_10003466_pt1 | contig 35882 bp, 24 predicted proteins | sample OliLak19BULKMAT1_FD_123175 | JGI IMG/M metagenome (GOLD analysis project Ga0163144, IMG submission 123175) | Freshwater microbial mat bacterial communities from Lake Vanda, McMurdo Dry Valleys, Antarctica - Oligotrophic Lake LV.19.BULKMAT1 | ecosystem: Environmental > Aquatic > Freshwater >...
CCAAGATGGGGGGCTTCATCATCACGATAGCTCACCAAAACTAAAAGAGGCAAGCCACTGACGATAGGCAAAATTTGCTGAAGCGGGTCTAGCCCACTGGGGATAAGGTGTGCATCTTCTAAAATAATCACCGTTAATTGCTGTTTGGCATGTCGCTTTATGATATTGGCAATGGTGCTAGTTTGGCGATTCAGGTCGGCACGCCCGCTTAAGGGTTGTGGGTCATTAACGGCGTGTCCAACCAATGTTTCAATGTCGGGGATAAAGGGCTTAAGAATTGCCAGCTCTTGCTTAGTAAACTTGGTTTCTGTAATCAGCAAACGGCGGAGCGGTTCTCGCCACAGGTCAAGTGGTGTGTTCATATCGCCTTCGGCTTGCCCCACCAAAACAACCGCGTTCTCTATCATGGCACGCACGCGAATTTCATCCAGTAACCGAGACTTGCCAATGCCCGATTCGCCCCCGACAAACCACAAACTCCCGTTTTGGGTAATACTTTGGCGAAAGGCATCACTAAGCTGTTCTATTTCTTCTCTACGTCCTACTAACCGCGACGACTGCAAAAAGCTCTCACGGATGGCATGGCTTTCTTCGGGAATAACCACATTGCTTATTTTGCCTAGCTGTACAATCACATCATAGGCAGAGCGATAACGGTCTATGGGTGACTTTTCTAGTAGGCGTGCCACGATTGTGCTAAGTTCGGCATGAGTGCGTTCTAGCACGGTTAGGTTGGGCGGGGTATTTAGCGTATCGTGTAACAACTGTGGGATGTTGCTGGTATCAAAGGGGTGCTTATTGGTAAACATTTGGTGCGCCATAATGCCCACCGCATATAAATCAGCCCGCCCATCCACTAGCTCACCCCTAAAGGCTTCGGGAGACATATACGCCAATGTTCCCACCATACCGCTTTGGTTTTCGTCGCTTTGGCGTTGCTTAAACGTTGCCAAGCCAAAATCTAGCACTTTCAGCACATTATCTTTGGTAACGAGGACATTGCTAGGCTTTAGGTCACGGTGAATAATGTTGCGTCGATGCAAATACTCTAGGGCGCGAAGCAAGTCTACTAAGTAAGTAAAGCGTTCTGCTATGGGGAGCGATTTGCTGTAGTCGAGCAAATTATCCGATTCTTCTAGCAATTCCATCACATAAAAGGGCGAATGGTCGTTGTCAAAGCCGTAATCTAGCACGCTAATGATATTGGGGTGGCGCAAGCTAGAGAGCAACTTAAATTCTTGGGTGATGGCTTTTAGATACTCGCGCCGTGTCGTTTTGCTATCTGTGCTAGGAACGTAGTCCACTCTCACTCGTTTTAATGCTACAAAATGTTTCTCCAGACGGTCATAGGCGCGGTAAATGATACCCATTGCACCATCGCCAACCACTTCGTGCTGTTCATACCGTCTATTGATAAGTTCCATAGTCATAAGAAAACGTCCTGTCAAATGGGCTAGTGTGAGATGAGGTGCGAAACTGAGCAAAACAAGTTATATTTACACTAGAATCAGGTTGTGAGAGGTCAGTGGTATAAATGAGACAACAAAGTATATTACAACCTGAAGCAATTTTGTTTTTGTTTATAAACCGCCACTTCTATTATATCCTTGAAAGTTATTTTGCAAAACATTCTGATGAAAGAGGCATGTATGGTAAATCATCGAAGAGAAGGCATTTTTAGTCTTAAGGAAAGATACAGCACACAGCTTTATTTTTTTGTGAATGAAGACGAGTATTTGCTAGATAATGTTAATCCACGCACCTTGCTTGCCCAATGGCTACGTGATAATGGCTATACAGGCACAAAAATTGGGTGTGGACAGGGGGGATGTGGGGCATGTACGGTCATGCTGTCCTCTTGGGATTCATTTAAGCAAACCGTTGTTCATCGTGCTGTAAACGCCTGTATGCGCCCATTATGCGCCGTAGATGGGATGCAAATTACAACTGTTGAGGGTGTGGGGAATGTGCAAACGGGCTTAGACCCCATCCAGCATAGTATGGCGGTTTACGATGGCACGCAATGCGGTTATTGCACATCAGGTTTTGTAATGAACATGGTGGCATTGCGCCAAAATAACCCCACCCCCAGCCAAGAAGACGTAGAAAACCGTTTTGACGGCAATATCTGTCGCTGTACGGGCTACCGTCCTATTCTTTATGCCATGCGCTCTTTAGCACAAAACCCACCTACCCAAGAGCAACTAACTTGCTTGCCCGTTTCTGAAGAAGAAGTCTCCGTTAAAGCCCCATTTGTTGCAACACTTCCGCCACAACTACAAGGCTTTACCCCCTCGCCCTTATACTTTGAGGGTGAAAATGCGGTATGGTATCGCCCTATCAGCCTTTCGGAAGTGTATCAGCTTAAACTGATGCACACGGGCGAAAACGTAAAATTGGTTGTCGGCAATACGTCTATTGGCATTTACCCTGATGCGCCTGTGGTGTTTATTGATGTCTCGCTAGTACCCGAACTGAACCAGAGCTTTAACTCAGGGCAATTTTTGGGGTTCGGTGGGGCAGTAACAATTAACCAAATGATGCAAATCCTAGACAAAGAGATTGCCACACAGCCCGCCTATCGTACTGTGGGGATTAAGGCAATGCGCCAACACCTGCAACGGCTGGCGAATGTGATGGTGCGTGATGTGGGAAGCATTGCAGGTAACATGATGCTGGTTAAAAATCATGAAACCGAAGGCACAGGAGAACCCTTCCCTTCAGACTTGTTCTTGTTGCTTGCCACCCTCAACGCGACGGTGAACATTGGTTCGTCTACATACCCGAACGGCGTAGTAACATACCCCATCTTACAAATGCCTCTTTGGTCGGCTTTGCCTGTGGATGCGGTCATCATCGGCGTTTCGTTTCCGTTTAGTAACACGGGGGATGTGGCATTTTCTTATAAAATTGCACGCCGTGAGCAAAACGCCCATGCCATTGTCAACGCGGGCTTTTATATCACACTGGACACAAAAAACGTGGTGGTAGGCTCACGGATTGTATATGGTGGGCTAGTGCGCGTTCCCATTAGGGCAACGCCTGTGGAACAGTGGCTGTATGGCAGGCAATGGAACGAGAACACGCTTTTTGGGGCATTAAACGTGCTTCAGAACTTCTTAGCATTCTTGCCACTGTATCCTAATGATGAGGGTTTTACCGATGCGTATCGGCGCGAACTAGCGTTTACGCTGTTTTATAAGGCGTTTGTGGCGGTTGCGCTTGCCACAGACCCTTATGAAGTGTCGCCACAAAATGCGTCTGCGGGGCAACGTTATGTGCGTCCTTTATCCACAGGGCAACAACACATCACCATTTATGAGGACGAAAAGCCCATCAGCGAGCCAGTGATGAAGTTTGGCGCATTCTTGCAAACGACAGGCGAGGCAAAATATACGCAAGACTTGCCCACACCGCAAGGTGGCTATGAAGCCTACTTTGTGTATAGCCAACGCGCCAATGCAAAGTTTGCTTACCGCGTACCGCTTGATGAGATGATTAACATCCTTAAGCAACGCTTCGCTACGTTTAGGGGCTATATTACGGCGCGAGATGTGCCAGCTAACGGGACGAATGCCATCGGCTTTGGCGGTGATGACCTTGTGTTTGCCGTGAATGAAGTGAACAGCTTTGGGCAACAAATCGGCTTGGCTGTAGCAACAAACGCTTCTGATGCCAAGCTGATTGCCCAAATGATACAGGGCGAGTTTTTAATGTACGATGAAATGCCTGCTCTGCTAACAATTCCTGCGGCTATCCAAGCGAACTCTATCTTCCCTGATATTCCCCCTGTTGTGACGCACATTCATCGCATCCAACGGCTAGGGAGCAATGACCAATGGCTGAATAACCCCACTTACCCCATCCAACCCAATGACTATGTGCTACAGGGTTCACAAGCCAGCGGTTCGCAAGCTCACTTTTATATGGAGCCACAAATTAGCATTGCTGTGCCGGGCGAGGGCAACACGATGTTGGTATTTAGCTCTACACAAGATGCAGCAACGGTTCAGCATTATGTGGCAGGCATTCTTACCTATCCTAATAGCAACGTTAGCGTGCAAATTAAACGCTTAGGGGGAGGCTTTGGCGGTAAAGAAACGCGCCCGCCCATGCTAGCTTGTGCGGCGGCGGTGGCTGCCCACGTGCTTAAGCGTCCGATACGACTGGCTTTAGACCGTGAAGCGGATATGTGGACAATTGGCAAGCGACACGATTTGCTGGGACAGTACAATATGTCCATTTCCCCACAGGGGCGCATTAACGGCTGGAAGATGGCGTTTTATAGTGACGGTGGCATGACTTATGATGTGTCGTTCCCCGTGATGGACTTGATTTTGCTTTCGTCAGACAACGCCTATATGGTGAATACTTTTGCTGCAACGGGCGAAGTGTGCCGTACCAACAAAGCCAGTAATACCGCTATGCGCTCGTTTGGGGTGGTGCAAATGGATTTGGTGGTAGAGGAGGCGATAGAACGTGCTGCGTATACGTTAAATATGCTTCCCGAAGATTTACGCCAAGTCAACTTCTATGCGCCCAATAAAGTGCCACCGTACCAAACCACCCCCTATAACGCAGAACTCCGTGATTGTTTGGTGGAAGATGTGTGGTACAGAATGCGCCAAGAAAGCAACTTTGACCAACGCCTGCAAGCCGTTAGAGACTTTAATGCCAATAATAAATGGCGTAAGCGCGGTATTTCAATGATGCCCCTAAAATATGGGGTGTCCTATACGGCGGTCTTGCTTGACCAAGGGGGTGCACTCATTAACGTTTATGAAGTGGACGGTTCTATTCTCTTGCATCATGGGGGCGTAGAAATGGGGCAGGGCATTAACACAAAATTGGCGCAAGTGGCAGCTTATGAGCTAAACGTACCCCTTAACAAGATTCGGGTGGGCGCGAATAATACCAATGTGATTGCTAACGCCAGTTCCACAGGGGCAAGCACAGGCACAGACCTGAACGGCGGTGCTGTCATAGAAGCCTGTGACATTTTACGCAAACGCCTAGAAGGTTTTGTGAATGGGCTACGGGTGACTTATGGTGACGCATGGTGTGTTGCTAACGGTGTAGACTATTGGAACTACAGCACAGGCTGGAATACGCAAGTGATGGTGAATGGGGCTTCTACGTTGATGTGGGATAATGTGGTGATGCAAGCCTATCTCAACCGCATTGACCTTGCTCAACATGCGTTCTTCCGCTATCCCTACATTACCGATGTGACCAACGAACACCCCTATGGGATTCCCTTCTTTTACTACAACTATGCCGCTGCTTGCTCTGAAGTAGAAATAGACGTGCTGACGGGTGAATTTACTATTCTACGCACCGATATTTTGTATGATGCGGGGCAAAGCCTTAACCCGTGTGTGGATGTGGGGCAAATTGAGGGCGGGTTTATACAAGGGGTGGGGTATGTGACCACAGAGGAAATCATTTTTAACGCGCAGGGGCAATTGGTAACCGATAACACATGGACGTACAAGCCACCCGATAGCAAGACGATTCCGCTGGATTTTAGAGTGACCTTGCTAAATAGTTCGCGCTATTCGCCCCACAATATTGAACACGAAATTTCGCCTGTGAGTGGTATCAAGTCCTCTAAAACAACTGGTGAACCGCCGTTGGTTTTGGCGAATACGGTCTTTTTTGCCATCAAGCACGCCATAATGGCTGCCCGTGAGCAGCAGGGTATCTATGGTTGGTTTGAGTTTGCTGCGCCTGCGACCGTGCAAGCCATTCAAACGGCTTGCCAAGTGAGTGCCAGTCACATGAACTTGGGAGGCAACGCCATTGTAGAAACGCCCACCAAGCCCAAGAAACCATCAAGCGATAAGCCGAAGAGTAACGCAAAAGGAAACACCAAGGGCAATCCAAAATCGGATAAACCGCCCAAAAAGAACTAACCCCGCCACACAGAAACCATCTGTGCGAGAATGGCTAAAGCAATCTCGTCGGGGGTTTTTGCGCTAATCGCTAGTCCAATGGGGGCGTGGATGCGTGCAATATCTTGTGCGCTACAGCCCCCCTCTAATAACCGTTGGGTGCGTTGTGCGTGCGTCGCCACGCTCCCCAGTGCACCCACATAAAACGCATCACTCTTAAGGGCGGTATAGAGCGCAAGGTCATCTATTTTGGGGTCATGCGTTAGCGTCATGACGGCGGTTTGGGGCGTGATGGTTAGGGTGTGGGGGTAATGATGCCAGATGTTTTTAGCATCGGGAAAGCGTTCGGGTGTGGCGAATGCCGAGCGTGGGTCTATCACACTATACTCAAAGCCCATAACGCTGGCTAGGCGTGCTAATGTCACCGAAGTTTGCCCACCCCCCACTAAAATAAGGTGGGGTGGCTTTGCTAGCACATCAAAAAAGAGTGGCTCATCTTCATAGAGTATTATTCCTGATTGGGTGCGTTGCTCTAGCTGTGGGATGAGGGGCGCAAGTGGTGTTGGCAAGCCGTGTAAGTGCCAGCGCGTGCCTGTAATCAGGTGCGTTACCCATTTGGGGGGATGAAGGTTTTCTTGTAGCAGGGGGTCGTGGGGCTGAAGATGTTCAATCCAAACGTCAATGCTTCCGCCACACGCCAGCCCGACCTCCCACGCCGTAGCATCACTAACGCCAAAGCGCAGTTTTTGGGCGGGTGCGCCCTTTAACAACGTTAGCCCGTGTTCAATGACTGCGCCTTCTACACAGCCACCACTCACCGCGCCAACCACCTGTAATGAAGGGGTAAATGCCATCTTACTGCCTACGCCACAGGGCGCAGAGTGCCACGTTTTAACTACTGTCGCAAGCAATACAGGAGTATCTGCTTTTAGCCATGCTTTTATTTGTGGCAATAGTTCCATTAATGCGCTTTGACCTTGTGCGAAAAGTGCTTTTGGTTTTTAATGATTATACACAACTTTAAGAAGGGTTTTGCACAATGGAACACCACTCTAAATTTATTCGGCGGTGCTATGAACTGGCACAACAAGCCGTCAACAACGGCAATCATCCCTTTGGGGCGTTGCTAGTGCATCAAGGAGAAATTATCCTAGAAGCCGAAAACACTGTTCATACTGAAAAAGACCCCACAGGACACGCCGAACTTAACTTGGTGCGCCAAGCAGGCAAGCAATTTTCACCCCAAGTTTTGCGAGGAATCACGCTGTATACCAGCACAGAACCCTGCATGATGTGTTCGGGGGCAATTTATTGGGCGGGTGTTGGGTATGTGGTGTATGGTTGTGCCGAAACCACACTCGCAAAATACGCGGGTTCAGATTTTCTTGCGCCGTGTCGTGAAACTTTCGCAAAGGGTAACCGCGTTGTGCATGTTGAGGGTCCTTATTTAGAAGATGAAGGCTCGCCTTTACACGCTAAATTTTGGTAGGGGTTGCTACTTTAACGGTTTGTTCATTACTGAGTGCATACGGAATGCTTTAGCGCGCCCTAAAATATCAGCATACATTGCAAATAAAAACGGCACTCTCATTGTGAAAGTGCCGTTTTTTTGTTCGCTTAAAGCGGGTTTAGCTTAATCGGCGTAAATGCACACATCACTAACGCATAAGGCAACGAGATTGTCGGTGAAAATAAGGCAACCTGAAATAGAGAAGATACCCAAGTTAATACTTACCTCGGCACATTCCGCCTCAGCACCGCCTGTTGGTGAGCTATTAGGGACAAAGAACAAGCTAGGAGGTGTGGGATCGGTGGGGTCAACGGGTTCTGCAATTGCCAGCACAACGCGTTCACCGACTTGGCTAAGGGGCTCAGAACACCAGGCTTCTGTGCAGTCTGTGCCTACGTTGCGGGTGCTTTCAGTGCTACCCAGTGGTAGGTTTTCAAGGACAATCCAGCAATTAAGATCCTTACACATAACATAAATGTTGACCGCAGGGTCATTGGTGATAACAAGACAGCCGGGAATGGGTGTGTTGGGGTCGAAAACAAGGATGTCGTCGCATTGTGGGCTAGACTCGAAACTTACTGCATACTCTACAATTGTGGCGGCTAGGGGGTCGTCATCCAAGTTAGGAACGAAGATGGTGGGTTTGGTAGGGTCGAAGTCGGGGCGATTTGTACCAAAAAGGTCTATTCTCAAAACGAAGATGGCGCCGGTATCTACGTTGCCGTCATCGTTTGCATCGCCACTACGAATAATGAAAGGTCCAGTACTTGTTGGGAGTTCCATAGTAGGCACTTGGGTGCAATCACCGCCAAAACGCAAGACACTGGTGTCGATAAAGCCACGTACGGGCTGTGCCGAACTAATAAGTATGTCGGCCAGCACATAGGTGAGGGATTCCCCCTTAATCCCATCAAGCTCTAGAAAATAGTCGACTGCTGCCGTTTGAATGGGTTCTAGTACGCCGATGATGATGCCATCAGGAGATGGGCTGTTGCGTACATTAACCCGTGAGTTGGTCGCTGTTGCCACCACACAATCGCCTGTCGTGGGCAACGTGGGCAAAACCACTGTTGTATCAACAGGTTGAGTTTCGGGTTCTGGCGTGGCGGTAGGCTCAACGGGGCAACCATTGTTAAAGTTTGCGCCATTTGTATCGGGACATTGGTCAATATCATCGGATACGCCGTCACCGTCACGGTCTGTAACAGGAACGGGGCAACCGCTGTTTGATGCGGGTCCGCTGTCAGAAATACAAAGGTCTGATGAATCGGGTACGCCATCGCCGTCGCGGTCTGGGGCGGGTCCCGCTTGCCCTAAAACACTTAGGGTAAGGCTGAATACTGCAATAAGTGCAATTAACCAAGAAAAACGTTTCATGTCCATGCTCCTAAAACGGTGTCAAATCGAAATACTTCCTACATCATAGGGCTTATAGCGTTAATCAAACGTCAATCAGCCGTCAAATTACAGAAATTATTTGGCTTATCCGCTATAATGAAGGCGGATTAAGCCATTTTGTTAGGAAGTGTTCATGGCAGAACTGCGGTTAATAACCTTAGGGCGCGTAAGGGTACTGATGGGGGAGCGCGATATTACCCTCGAAGTCCCTGTAAAAATAGTCGCGTTGCTGGTGTATTTGGCGCGTAGCCAACACCCCAAACCGCGTGAAGCCCTCGCGGAATTCTTTTGGCCCGACCGCACCGCCCAACAAGCCTTTGGAAGCTTACGCACTGCCATCAGCAAGTCACGGGCTGTTTTGGGAGATGCGCTGATAAGTGATTATAGTGAGGTGCGTGTACAGGCTTGGCTAGATGCAAACGAATTTGAACACACCCTAGACCAAAACCCCACCCACGCGCTTAAACTGTATGAAGGCGACTTTATGCCCTCCTTTTTTGTAAAAGACGCGCGAGACTTTGAAAGTTGGCAATTAAGAGAGCAAGAAAAACTACACGAGAAGTTTGTGCAAAGCACGCTGACACTGGCAAAATCAGAGGCGACATTACAGCCACAGAATGCCATCACACGCCTTCAAAACGCGCTTTCGCTTGCGCCCATTCGCGAAGAACTGCATCACGCGCTTGTTGCACTCCATCATCAAAGTGGCAACCGCACGCTGGCAATAAAGCAATATGAAACGTATAGAAAGATGCTGTGGGAAGAATATGGCGTAGAACCCGATGCTACCGCCCAAGCCTTGTACGCCACGCTAGAAACGTCTGTCACAGTGGTTTCTACCACAGAAACGCGCTTGCCTAGCCGTTTATCCTCATTTGTGGGGCGTGATGACAGTCTAAAACAGGTTCAAGAGTTGCTGATGTCTCACCGCTTGCTAACGATTACGGCACGCGGGGGCGCAGGCAAAACACGCCTTGCCGTAGAGTTGGCGTATCGCGTGAAAGACCATTTTGCGGATGGCGTGTATTTTATTGATTTAAGTAAGCTAGATGATGCCGAACAGGTGGTGTCTTTTGTCGCACAAGAGCTAGGCATGATGCGCGAGGGTGACGACCCTTTGGCACAGGTGACGGCATATTTGCAAAAGCGTAACCTGTTGATGGTGCTTGATAATTTTGAGCAGGTGTTGCCTGCGTCTCACGCGCTGGCGCACTGGTTAAAGCATACCCCCAACACCCGCTTTTTAGTAACTAGCCGAGAATCGCTTAAGCTGTATGGTGAGCAATTGTATCAATTGCCTGCGCTTTCATTGCAAGAGGCGTGCCAGCTTTTTTATGAGCGCGTGCGTGCGGTGTGTAGTGACTTTCAGCGCGACGAAGCCAACGATGCCAGCATTAGGCAGGTGTGCCAACACCTAGAAGGCTTGCCCCTAGCCATTGAACTCGCGGCAACTCATGCCCGAACCCTAAGTTTTGATGAGATTTTGCAGGGATTGCAACACCGTTTAGAGCTATTGGTCTCTGATTTGCGTTATGTCCCGGCTCGGCAACGCACGCTCTTTCACACGATTGATTGGAGTTATGCGCTTCTTACACCTCAACAGCGTGCGCTCTTTAGGCATCTGGCGGTATTTAAGGGGGGATGGGTGCAAGGTGCTGTTTTGGCAGTCTCTCCGCATGCTTCCGAATTAAACCGCTTGGTGGAAAAGCATCTGGTTCGCCGAGCTGTTTTTGGCACATCACGCTATACCATGCTAGAAAGTATCCGAGAGTATGCTCAATATCAGCTAGAAAATAATGACGAAATGGCATCTCTGCAAGAGGCACATGCGCGTTGGGTCTGTGATTTTTCAGAGGCAAACACGCTTGCTTTTAGAACGAACCAGCAACTTAAAGTCTTTAACAACATCAAGCAAGAAGAGGAAAACGTGCGTGCTTGCCTAGAGTACTTGGCAAAACGCCCCGACCTTGTAGAACTTTATGCGCGTATTCTGGGGGCATTAGGCTGGATATGGAATATCATGAATATTGCAGAAGAACCGTTTGCCCATACAAAACGTGCCATTGCACTTGCTCAACAGTTGCCAAAAGCCATTTATGCGCCCCTTCTGGTTTCGGGTGGACACAGTGCCTATGCGCTGGGGCATCATGAGCTATCGCAAATGTGGCATACCCAAGCCCTACACATTTTTGAAGAACTGGGGGATGCCCTACAGGTAGAATACACGCGCTTTTTTATTGTGGGACAAATGATGGGTGTAAAAGATGCCATCCTGCGACTTTATGATATTAGAAAACGCGCCTTACAGCTAGATGACTCTTATTTACTAAGCATGGTGAATATCAACTTGGGCAGTTTACTCGCTAACTTTGGCGAGCATCATCAAAGCCTTTTCATTGTAGAAGAGGGCTTAAACATTTGTGAAACGCATCACTATCATTTGCAAACCCCCATTTACTACATTAACCTTGCTGATGTGAAGTATAGCACGGGTCATTTAGCCCACGCTTTACAACTAGTGGAAAAAGCCTGTACAGTAAGCGAGTCAAATGGCATTTTATTTATTCAAGCCTATAGCCTATTTGAAGCGTGTAAGATGTACTACAGTATTGGGGAGCTAAACGCACTCGCGTTAAAGTTAGAGCGTGCAGAACCGCTGGTAAAAGCCTTGTTCTCGCCTTCTTTGCTGGCGCGATTTTATTTTTGGCGAGCGGTTTTAGCCGAACAGCAAAAAGATGTGGTGCAGTTTTATAGTGCCTATACCCAGATATTTCGTTATCTGAACCCACGACATAACAACATGTGGGAATATGTGGTGAATGTTCTTTTGTATGCGAGCTATCTGGCAATCCAAAACGGCGAGACAGAACGGGCAACCGTGCTATTGCAGGGGGCAAACTATTACGCACATACGCTAGAAATGCCTTACTACCCCTATCAGCTATTGTGGCGTGATGAGGCGTTAGAACAGCTAAAAGCCACTGTATCCATTTCAAATTTGCCCACAACACCCCCCGACATTACAGACCTGCTTGCAACGGCACAGGGCATACTAGATGTGATGTTTTTAGGTTAGGCATTAGCGCAAATGCACAAAAAAAGACGACGCTTCCATCATGAAAGTGTCGTCTTTTGGGTGTACCCCCGATAGGAATCGAACCTACGCCTTTGCCTCCGGAGGGCAACGCTCTATCCGCTGAGCTACGGGGGCGTACTGTTTACAATCGTATCAGAGATTATGTCGTGTGGCAATATGTCTCTTTAGCCCTTAAACCCTGTCATAATCCCCCCATCCGATGCTATTTTGTCGATAGGATACAAGCCCTGCAGAATTTCCGCCGAATCACAATCGGCGCATTGCGGCGGGCTATAGCTATTTAACGTTTAGTCCTATCAGTGCGCCGTAGCGATGCTTAATTGCCCGAAATTGTGTATTGGCGCAAACGGCTAGAGTCCATCAAGCAGTCTCTTCCTGGGAGAGTGCCGTCGTGGGTATTCACTGTGATAAATCCAGACGCATCAGGCAACCAATGCCAACCATTGATGTTAAATGTACCAGTCTTTTGGTAATTAAAGTCTGTGAGGCTTCTGCCTGTATTGGCACAAGCTAACGCAGCACTTGGGGGTTCGCTGATGGGTAATAGCGTGCTTATACGCCCTGTTTCTGTTTCGACTATGCCCAATTCTTCATTTAATCCGTCTGAAGTGACGGTCTGAAAGCCAATGTAACGCCCGTCAGGGCTAGGGTACGTAACGAATGATGGAAATGAGAGGCTTTGCAAAACTTCGCCACTTGCTGTCTCATAAATGGTGAGCGTAGAGTTATTCACAGTAAAATCGTCGGGGTTATCTAGGACAGTCACATACACCTTGTCTGAATTTGGTGAAAAGACAGCAAATGGAAAATCGGCTTGTACTTCAAAGAGGAGTTCTTCTGTGGCAACTTCAATAACAGACAGTTTTTCTTCGCCCTTTATTGCCGCATAACGATGGTCTGCGCTAAAGACGGCTTCATAGATGGGATACTCGCTAAACTGAAAGAGAAGCGCGTTTAGGCGTTCATCGCCCTCTGCACCAAGCGTCACTTCCCCCGAAGTAAGATTGACCTTAAAACTCGTGAACCCTGACGTGTTGTTATCTGATGCAAGGATGATGAAATCGCCTTCTGGTGTAAACGCTAAAGCTGTCACAAACCGGTCAATGTTGTACAGGCTATTATCAATACCACTAATGGCAAGGGGTGCTTCTGTCAGGGCTTGTCTAGTAAGCAAGTCATAAGGACGAAGCGAAAGCCGAGTGCGAACGCCACCGAATAAGCAGTTGTTAAATAGCACCCATACGATACTGGTTGAGGGTTGTTGTGTGGTTGTGGTAAGGCATTCAAACGCGATACTTTCTTCTGATGTAAGGGTGAGCGTGAGTGTGTCGCCTTGTGCGCTTACCCATAACGGCAAAATCATTCCGACGACTAAAACAACTATCCAACGTGCCATGTGTAACCTCCTCATTATTTCACATATTGTTTCATTTAACGCCTATTTTTATAAATTTGCAAGTGATAGGGTGTGCGCTTTTTAGCGCGGAATAACGGGCAGCACTACCCTAGAGGCTTGCGCTCCCCCGTGTGCAATTTGTAAGACAGGTGCGCCACTAGCAGGAATTGGGGCAAAGGTGTCAGCATCCGCGCCACTAATGGCAATACGCACACGGTTTCCCTTACGAAGCAATGCCGATGTCGGCTGTAACCCAATGCACAGTTCTACAAATTCACCCACAGGCAACGGAGAGGCATCCGCACGCTTAAAGCTGTGGTTGGGCATGTGGCTAATATATGGTGGGGGTGTTTGCGAAATTTTGCGGTGGATACCTCGCAATTGCCCTTCTGTTAGGTAACGCACTACGCCATTGGCATCCACTTCTTCTAAATAGACGTAGAACGCGCCATCCGCATGAGTAGAGGCAACCGTCAAATAAGCCACTGGATACCCCGTAATTTCTAGGTCATTGGCGAGGGGTTCGGATGTATACGTCAGCAAAAGTTGGTCTTGTTTGGCGCGGTCAGCATACACCAAAGGGCGCGCCATTTGCGTTTGCCAACGGTTCGTTTTGCCTGTGGTGGCGTTAAAATTAACGGTATAGCGGTCTGTGCCTTCTTCTGTGGGGGCGTGGGGGGCAAGCCCGTGATTGGCTTGAAAGTGCCACGTTTGCGCTTGGGTGTTTGGCAATGGAAATGCGGTGGTGTGCTTCCATTGTTCCTCACCTAGCGTATAGTAAAACAGGCGTTTGCCCGTGATGCTGTGCGCGTCTTGTTGCAGGGTTTGTGAGAAGAACTGCGCCATTGCACCCCATATTTCTGCTTGTAGGGGGTTCGGCTTGTGATGCGGTTTAAGATAAGGGCTACCGTGTGCCGTCATTTCGTGCTTCCATGCGCCAATCACGCCAATTTGCGGGTTATTTAGCGTGTTATAGGTGCGAAGGACGCTCTCGGCGGTGGTGGCATCTAGCCAGCTTCCCCACGAAAATAAGACGGCTTGCCCGTTTTCAATGGCTTCTTGATACGGTGGCACGCTAAAATCGGTTGGGGTTACGCCTGTTTCCCCAAAGAGGTCATCACGATACACAATGCCCGACGATGCCTTAAAAACGTCCGTATTGGCGCGATGCTCTGCAATGGCTTGTGTGAGTTGGGCGCGTGTTTTGCGGTCTTCATCTACGGGGCGCACGCTTTTAATGATAAGGCGTGCCAACCAAGGAAAGAGGCTAGACGTTTTACCACTATCCAGCAAGCCGTTGCTTTCGTTCCACGCTTTAATAAACGCCGAATTGAAAATCCCCCCCGGCGCAAGTGCATCTGTGTACACGTCATACTCAATTTCTTGGGGGATGACGGCTTTTACAGCACTTACGCCCATGCCCGCCAAACGAAGCGCGGTTGCGCCCTCATAAGAGATGCCAAACGCACCAATACGCCCGTTGCACCACGCTTGATTTGCCACCCATTCGGCAACTTCGGCGTGGTCTTGCATTTCTTCTTTTGCAAAGGGGTAACGGCTAACACCAAAGGATGCACCCATGCCTCTGCCATCCACCACCACCAGCGCAAACCCACGCGGAATAAGGTCATCGGCAATGCTTTCGCGGGGCCCAATGAGTGCTTTCTTGGGTTGGTCGGGAAAGAGAAGCTGAAAACTGCGCCAATACCGCGCCATAATCATAATAGCGGGCAGGCGTGTGCCTTCTGGTACGCCCATCGGCAACATGAGGTCGATAGCAATCTTTACGCCATCGCGCATTGTGAGGTATTGTGAGCGATTTTGCACGCCTTCATAGCGTTTTGTGGGCGGATTTTGATAAAGCAATGTGATATTTTCTTGTTGTGTCATGTGTTCTTTCCCTGTTTATGGTGCTGTGTGATGATGTTTGTTAGTCGGGCATGGCTTCTATGCGCTGGATGGTTTCATCTAGCCAACGAATGTAATACTCCTCTGCCAGTTCACCATTACGCCTTGCCATATCCCAAAACTGGGCATCACGGTCAAGTTCAGGGTGCTGTGCGCGAGAGGTTTCTATTTGCCGGATAATTTCTGTGCGATACAGTAACAATTGTTGCTGGTGCAATGTGCGTTGCAGCTTAAGCTGGGTGAGAAGGCTGTCTTTGTCCATTTGCTTCGCAAAAAAAAGCCGTATAACCAGCGCGTCTTTGGTGGGTTCTACGGTTGTCATGGGCTGAATGAGCCATGCTTTTAGGTCATCACGCCCTGTTTGGGTGATGTGATAAAGGCGACGGTCGGGGCGTTTATCTTGCTCTTGCACTTCAGAAACAGCAAGTTTTGCTTCTTCAATTTCTTTTAGGGTGCGATAAATTTGACTGGTTTGGGCAAACCAAAAGTGCTTGGTAGTATTATCCACAAATTGCTTTAGCTGATACCCCGTTAAGGGCTGATAACTAAGCGCACCTAGCAAAACATACTTCAACATGGGCGTTTGCCTTTCTTTGACAAGATAAATTATATACCACTTTTTATATACTACAAGTGGAGTATAAAACTCTCTATTATGGGTTACCAATAAAAAAGCCCCCATCGTTATCAGACAGGGGCTTTTTGTGTTTTATGTGGCTGAAGGGCGTTTAGGAACGGCGTTCTTCTACAAATTCGATGGCATCCATAAGGCGTTGGATGCCCTTTTCCAAGTCACCACTGATGTGAAGGCGAACAGCGCGGCGTTTGTGCGCTTGCAATGCCTGAAAGTCACCGAGTGCTTGCGCTTGGTATAGTGTGCCAAACGTATAAGGCGCATCGGGAATAGCACGGTCTTCGGCAAGGTCGGTGGTAATCAAGAAGAAGATGCCGTTATTAGCACCGCCCTTGTGCAGCTGCCCGGTACTATGCAGATAACGGGGCCCATACCCCACCGTAACGGCGCGTTTGGTGACGTGGCGCAAACGGCGTTGTAGGTCACGCATCAGTTTATCGGTTTCTGGCGTTGGGTTTAGGTATGCCAAAATGGCAAAGTAATCGCCCGCTTGTGACCCTATAATTTGCGCCGCCAAAAATTCTTTACGGCTGTCAGCATCATAATTATGGGCGCGTGCCAGCTCGCGTAGGGGGCTAATGGTGGTGTCATCGGCATAAAGAAGGGTGTGTTCGCCACTAATAAAGGGCGTGTCTTGGGGCAAACTGCCATTTTCTTGATAACGCTTTAGCAGGGTTTTGGTCGCATCTTTGGCTTCGGTCACGTTGGGTTCATCAAATGGATTTACGCCATACAAGTGCGCTGCCACGGCGGTGGCAAATTCCCAACGGAAAAACTCGCCGGCAATAGCGTATTTATCGGCAAGGCGCAACGTGACCCGTGAATGACCTGCTTCGCGTAGGGCGCGGATACCTGCGTCAATGTCCTCAATATCGCTATCATCGTCCACACGCAAGTACACAAAAACGCGGTCTGTGGCATAATCATGGGGCTTGCCCACCGTTGCACCCACCACAGGCACAATGCCCTTGCCTTCTTTACCAATGCTTTCGGCAACCAATTGTTCAATCCAATCGCCCACGCTAGCAATGCTATTCGTGGTATGAATCGCCAGCTTATCATGACCTTCTTTGCCCAATGCCCCCATGAGCGCACCCAACAACATGCCCGTGTGAGCATGTGTAGGGATTTTTTCGCCACAGGCTTCTATCATGCTGGTGGCACTGTCCCACAGCTTTTGTACGTCTACACCCACTAAAGCGGCTGGCACAAGCCCAAAATAGCTTAATGCGCTATAGCGTCCGCCAATGTCGGCGGGATTAAGGAAGATGTGTGCGAAACCTTTGGCTTCGGCATCTTGGGATAGTTCGCTGTCGGGGTCTGTGATGGCAATAAACTGTGAAGCGTTGCCGTTGGTTTTGGCGTAAAAATACTTGTAGAAGGACAAGGTTTCTACTGTGCCACCGCTTTTGCTGGCTACCACAAACAGGGTGGTGTTTAGTTTTATGGAGTTTTCAACATCGGCAATGCGGACGGGGTCTGTGCTATCCAAAATCAGTAGTTCGGGGAAACCATCTTGCTTGCCAAATGTCTTGTAAATGACTTCCGGCGCAAGGCTACTACCGCCCATGCCCAAAAGCACCACATGCGACCATTGGCTATTTTTAACGCTGCCTCCTAGTACCACAATGCGCTCAATATCAATGGTTTTTAGCACGTCTAGCCAGCCCAAGCGATTGGCAATTTTGGTGATGACGGCATTGTTTTCTTTCCAGACTGTGCCGTCTTTGCCCCAAATGCGTCCGTTAATAAACTTGCCGTCCATGTCATTAAGGGCGCGGGTTACGCTATCCACATGAACGCCAAGCGCGGTAATATAGCGTTCCTTAAAGCCTGTCTTGATGAGAATGAGCTTGCTACGCACTTGGTCAATCAGTTTTTCAAAGCTCTCGACAAAGCTATCCACCCCATCATCTTGCAGGCGGTTGGTGATAAAGTCCATGTCTACGCTCACATCCGCCAGTTGTGACAATACGTCTTCGGGGGCAAGGTCTGCGCCGATTTCGCGTTCAATGGTATTGGAGGCTGTGCCGTGGTCTACAAAGGCAACCAGTGTTTTGGGGGGTAGCGTGTTTACGGTGTCTTTACCAATGAGCGAATCGACATAGCGCGTATCGCTATAAGCGGGGTTTTTTGTGCCTGTGGATGCCCACAGAGGGCGTTGTACTTGTGCGCCTGCGCTGGCAAGGGGCGCAAAGCGAGAGCCGTAAAATAAGCCCTTAAACGTTTTATACGCCAGTTTAGCATTGGCAATGGCAGCTTGCCCAAGCAAGTTATTGTTTTGTGAGATGCGAGCGGTGTCTGCCGTTACTTGTGCGCTGCGGATGTTATTTTCTAGGATGCGGTCAACATAAACATCAATACGGCTAAGGAAGAAGCTGGCAACGCTGGCAATGCTATCTACGGGCAAACCTGCTTCTTTGCGCCGTTCTAGCCCCTTGATAAACGCGTCAGCAACTAGCTCATAGTTACTAACGCTAAAAATGAGGGTGACGTTGACATTGATGCCGTTAAAGATGGCTTCTTCAATGGCAGGGATGCCCTCCTGGGTAGCAGGAATTTTAATCATCAGGTTAGGGCGATTAACCAACGCAAACAGGCGTTTGGCTTCGCTAATGGTTTGTGCGGTGTCACTGGCAATTAGGGGCGACACTTCTAGGCTAACGTAGCCATCGCGCTTATGGGTGCGGTCATAAATGGGGCGCATTTGGTCGGCGGCGGCTTGAATATCTTCGATTACCAGTTGTTCATACACCGTTTCAGCGTCTAGGTGCATGATGGCTTTAATCGCCTCATCATAGGTTTCTGTATCGCCAATAACCTGTTGAAAGATGGTGGGGTTGGATGTTACGCCAAGCACGCCGTCTTCGTTGAGTTTGCGCTGAAATTCGCCGTTCTGTAGCTCTTTACGGTTAATGTAGTCGAGCCAGATGCTTTGCCCGATAGCCTGAACTTCTACTGCTGGATTCGTCATGGGTTCCCTCCGTGTTCTTGGTGGTGCAATAGGGCGCGATGCCCTTTAATGAGCTTTATTTTCATTTTCAATAGCTTGCAATTTTTCAAAACGGCGCACGAAACGTTCGGTGTCGCGTTCAAAAGAGGCGTGTAAAAATGCGCCCGCCAAAACTTCGGCAAGGGCAATGCCAACAATGCGCCCACCCAAGCATAGCACGTTCATATTGTCGTGTTGTACGCCTTGTGATGCGCTATAGGCATCGTGGCAAATGGCGGCATAAATGCCGTTCATTTTGTTGGCGGCAATACACGCGCCCACGCCACTACCACAAATCAAAATACCCCGTTCTGCACGCCCGTCTTGTAAGGCTTTACCTACGGTGTGGGCAACATCGGGATAATCAGCGGGTGTGGTGGCGTTTTCTACCCCTAAATCAAGCACAGAAACCCCTAATTTTGTTAAATAAGTGACTAAATGTGCCTTGAGGTCATAGCCTGCATGGTCAGAGGCAATTGCAACAATCATAAGCCACGCTTTCGTAAACACTCACTAAAAATAGCCTGGTCGTTGATGGCTAGTTTAACGAAAGATGAGGCGTAAAAATAGGGCGCAACGTCATTAAACCCCATGACATCTTGCCTCATTGCGTCTCGTTTTTGGCGTGCTTCTTACACTTAAATGAGAAAAAACTATGTTATAATACGCTTCATGGACGATAATATGCGCTTTATTCAAACCGAAAAAGCCCCACGCGCCGATGCCACCCGCAATCGGCAATTGCTTTTGGATACAGCCCAAACCCTCTTTAGGGCGCATGGTGTACAAAACGTCACCATGTCAGCAGTAGCAGAAGTGGCACAAGTGGGCAAAGGCACGCTGTATCGTCACTTTGCAGACAAAGCCGCGTTGTGCATTGCCCTTCTTGACCAAGACATGCAAGAACTGCAAAACCGTGTGCTGTTTCATCTACGCCAAGAACCCGACCCCTATAAAAAGCTCTATTGGTTTTTAGAACAAGTCGCACATTATGTGTATGAGCATCTTGAGATGCTGTGTGAGAGTGTGCTTGCTACTAATGCACGTTTTGTGAGTGTAAATCAGGCGCATGGGTGGTGGTGGCAAACGATTCGCGCTTTACTCGCCCAATTACGCGTCGAAGGTGACATTGACTATCTTGCGGATGCGCTTTATTTGTTGGTGGATGTGCAAGCAATGCGCCACCAATTATTGGTGCGTCACTATGACATTGAGCGCATCGTCAACGGCTTGCATGCCACCCTAGACAGGCTGATTGATTAGGATGCGCTACGCATGGCTTTTGCTAATGCTGTGCTTGTTTGGATGTAATTTAGGCGTTGGTGATAATGCCAATTCTTCCCCTTTTGGAACAACTTCATCACAAGAGAAACCTGCGCTGGTGGTGGCATGGGTGACGAATGGCGATTTATACGCTTGGCAAACAGGCGATACTTTTGCTAGGCGTGTGGCAAGTGGGGGCGTGATTCGCCCGTATGTGTCTAAGGGGGGGCGATATATTGCGTTTACACGCGGTTCTAACGGCGTGCCGTATAGCCTTTGGACAGTGGAACGTGATGGCACAGCCGAAGCGCAATTAGTGGGGCAAGCCCAAGAACGTACCTTTATTGATGGCAGGAACTTTATTGGGGATGTGGTGTGGTACGATGACGAAGTGTTGTACTTTAATACCCTAGAAGTTGCCGTCCCCTCATTTATTCCTCGTGATGATTTATACCGCGCCAATGCACGTATTCGGGAAGTGGCGTTGCTTTTGCGCCCCGATGAAGGTGGGCGTTTTAGCATTTCGCCCAATGGTGAGCATATTGTGGTCGTAAGTAGCGGTTCATACGGCAGGCAAGACGGCAGAATTGGCGTGATAGACCCCTTAGGGCAGGCGCGTGTGGTGAACTTGCTGTATTACGTGGGCGTGGCTACGGGCGCGGACGTGCCATTTTACCCTGATGTGTTCTGGACGAGTGATAGCGCGGCTGTGATTTTGGCGTTGCCCGACAAAGACCTTGTGTACAACGACACCCAAGACAGCCTTCCCGCGACTGACCTATGGCAATTGCCCATCCAAACGCCCTCTGGTAGAACGCGCATTGGCAGTGTTCGCGCCAGCTTTTTTGGCTTGCCTGTGTACAGCGATGATGCCAGCCAATTGGCGTTTTTAGTGCGCGATGTTGCCAGCAATCGGTTTACCTTGTCTTTAGCAGAGGCAAACGGTGACAATACCCAAGCATATGAAAGTGGCGAACTAGGGAACATTTCTACGGCGCATTGGCTACCCAAAAGCAATCGCTTTTGGTTTGTAACGGGCGTTGGGGCGTTTTATTTGGGGCAAGCCAACCAACCCCCCACACGACTAGGCAATGACCAATGGCGTGAGGTGCTTTTTTTAAGTGACACGGCATATTTGGCAACGATTCAAGAGGGTGATGCCTTCTTGGTGCAGTGGGGAAACTTAGAGAACGGCAGTACACTCACGCTAGGCAGCGCGCCCACCGTCCCCCTCGTGGATGGCATTTACAACGAATGATGCTTCTGTAAGCGTCGGTTAAGGGCAATTCGCACGTTTTCTACAAGGGTATTCCCACTCATTTGGCTCTTCCCCATAAATTGCGCCCCTAGCCCCTCTACTTTGCGCTTTTCGCCCACTGTTAAATCGCGGGCTGTGGTTAAAATGACGGGTATCTTCTGTTCGGGGTCACGGTCTCTCAGTACCCTTAGCACCTCAAAACCACTAATGCCCGGCATCATCACATCCACAATCAGCATTGAAGGTTCATTTTCTTTTACCCACTCTAGGGCTTTTTCGCCCGTGTTGACTGCTTCTACAGGGTAGCCCGCCGATTGCAATACATCCTGCATCAAGAGCCGATGGTGGTTCTTATCGTCTACGATGAGAATGGGCTTTTCTACCATGATATGCACGAATCGCGCTAAAGTTTCTAGCAGTAGGGGCTGATTGATAGGCTTGATAAGATATTCGGACGCGCCCAAATATAAGCCTGTGGTGCGCTTGTCTAGCACACTTTGCACAATTATCGGAATATGCTGAGTTTCGGGGTCGGTTTTCAGACGGCGTAATAGCTCCCAACCGTCAATGTGTGGCATCACCACATCGGTGATAATCGTGGCGGGTTTGATGCGTGGAATAATGTCGAGGGCTTGGACAGCATCCCGCGAAGTAACCACCTGATAGCCACTGTTAACCAGATAATCCTCTGTAAGTTGCAGTGTTGCCATATCATCATCAATGACCAGTAAAATCGGACGCTTGTCATCATAAAGAAGAATTTCGAGGGTGTCTTCGGCGGGGGGCATGGCGGGCAATAACACATAGAAGGTACTGCCACTGTTGACGGTACTTTCTACCCAAATATAGCCGTTGTGCATTTTTACTAGCCGTTCACTAATGGCAAGCCCCAAGCCTGTGCCTTCGTATTCACGCACACTAGAGCCGTCTGCTTGGCGAAACGCATCAAATATCACGCGCTGATGTTCGGGCTTAATGCCAATGCCACTGTCACTAACGGCAATCATCAGCCAATGCCCATCGGCGATACTGCCTAAGTAGCTAGGAACTTGGATACGGCGGTCTGTACTGATGTGGTTGACTAAGTTCACCAATTGTACTGTAACGGCAACAACACCCTTATGGGTAAACTTGACGGCATTACTAAGCAAGTTTGTAACCACTTGCCGTATGCGTTGCGAATCGGCTTTAATGGATGGGACAGGAGGCACAACGCGCACTTGTAGCTCTAGCCCTTTTTGTTCGGCAAGGGTGTCGATGGTCATTATGACATCCTGAACGACATCTTCCACATTCAACGAGACAACCTCTAGTTCCATTCTGCCCGCTTCAATTTTGGACAAGTCGAGAATGTCGTTGATAATTTCTAAAAGGTTTTTGCCGCTTCTATGAACGCGCATTAGTCGGTCATTTTGTTGGTCGTTCAGTTCGCCATACGCCCCGTTAGCCAATAGTTCGGTATAGCCAATGATGGCGTTGAGGGGTGTCCGTAGTTCATGGCTGATATTGGCTAAAAATTCGTTTTTAAGGTGGTTTGTTTCTACGGCTTTTTCATACAGTTCGGCGTTTTGTAAAGCAGTGCCAATTTGTGCCGCCACTGTCATGAGTGTTTCTATTTCTTCTTCGTCAAAAATGCGCTGAGGGTTATAAGAATCTAATCCTAAGCTCCCCATAATCTGGTCATTTATCACCATGGGCATGATGAGAGTTGTGCCACTTCTGCTGGCATTGCGCCACATATCCCCGCGCTTTTCTTGCCCCACCACTTCGCTGGCGTTTTTTTGTGTCACGACAATGGGCTGATTTCTGCGGATGTCGGATAAGATTTTTTGATAATCAACAGAGTGCTTGGGCGAAATAACAATACCCGACAGCCTAGAATCGGGGTATTCGGCGGCAAAATAAATGTTGTTGTCGTTGGGGTTTAGCCGTAAAATGCCCACATGGTCAACATTAAACAGGTCCGCTAAAAGCTGGGCGGACTGTGTGAGCATTTCTTGCGGGTCTAGGGTGTTGCTTAACATGAGGGCAATACGATGAAGCGATGCCATACGGTTGGTTTGTGTTTGTATGGCTTGTAGGCTGCTGGTGGCTTGTTGTAGCAATCGGGCGTTGTCTAGTGCCATAGAAAGCTGTGCGCCAATGGCTCTAATGACCGACAAATCGCTTGCTTGATACGCATTAGGGGCGTGGCTAAACAGGCAGAAAACGCCCATAGCATCGCCATTGCGATTAACAAGCGGTGTTCCAATCCAAGACCGCACCCCCCCAAGCACTTCTTTATCGTTAATGCCAATCCGTTCTAGCTCGGCGGGTGAGTTGTGTGCGTCTTGTAGGGCAAGTATGTTTTGTGATTGCATTACCGCGAGGGCTAATGGTTCGATGATAGGGTGTTGCTGTGATTTTCTTTCTAGCACGGGCTGGTAAAAAGTGTTGTTGGTGTCATCCCAAAATGCCACCACCACGCGTAATTTAGAAAATAAAGCACTAAGTTCGGCTAACAATGGCGACCAAATGGCATCACTGCCAAAGTATTTGCTAAACAATTTGCTGATGTTGTTTAAGGATTCCATCTCACGCATACGGCGGTTGGTATCCTCAAAGTGTTGTGATGAGGTGGTTAGGTGAAGCATAGACAGGCGCAGTTTAAGCCATTCCGCAAACCACATTACGCCATCAGTGCTTTCTGAAAACACAATCACTTTTTCTTGCCCCAGTGGATAAACCACGCCACCACTTACTTCTAGCGGTGTAATGGGCGCATCATTGGTAGAAAGCCACGCGGTTAGGGCATCGGGGAGGGGCTTTATAGTTTGGTGCATTACCCCCTGATAAACAGCAAATAACGCCCACTTGCGCTTGTCAGCTTCCGCAATGAGGGTATTTAAGAGGTCGTAAGGGCTTTCTGCTTCTTTTAAGCAAGAAAGTAACGCGCTATCGAGCATCATTGTTTTATGCCTTCTCACATCTTGTCGCTAGGATAGATTATGACACACTTTGACCCATTTTGATGAGTAAATTGGGGAAATTACTCTAAGACGAAAAACACTTCGTTAAAGTTTTCGTTAAGAACAGGTAGAATATGGGGTTTAAGCCCTTATAATGACGTTATGTGACCGACACCCTATATAGGAGAATACATGGCAGGACTACCAACTTACCGTGTAATGCTGGTTCTAATTGAGAACATTTACCTTACCGAATGGCTAACGCTTGCCAAACACCTTGCCTCTACGGAGTGCGAGATTCATTTGCGGGGCATGGTGATACAGCCCGCCCATCTTTCCCTTAGTGAAGGGGTGCTTCAGGTGCAACAGTGGCGCGATAGCCTGCTAAAGGTTGCCACAGATTTACCCGAAGTTCATGACGAAGTGCGTGTTTATGTCGATTATGACCCCTACCCCCGTATTTTAGAAGATGTCAAAGCCCTAGAGATTGATTTGTTGGTGATGCAATGGTCAATTAGCAGTGCCACCCATAATGCCACCAACATCATGCTCCAATCTGCGCCGTGTGACATGGTGCTATTGGATGGCATTGTAACAGAAGGGCAAGAAGGCGTGCTATTGTCTTTGCGTGGGGGTCCCAATATGACACTGGGCTTGCGTGTGGCAAAAGCACTGGCAGATACCGCGCCTATCACGTTGTTTCACGCCACAGACCGCCAGCGCATTGCCCCCGACATGAAGTTTCTTATTCGTTCAGAACCGCAAATTGGGCGTGTGGTAACGGCAGTAGGTGATATTGCCGAGAGCATTTTAGACGAATCACATGGGCATAAAGCGGTGGTGATGGGCGCAACGTTTTATGAACCCGATGCTCAACACAGTGGCGTTAGCCCCCTAACCAGCGTGATTCGCCAGCATATCACCCAGCCCATTGCGTTGGTGCGTGCGTGGCATCCCGAAGCCATCGAAACCCACTTACCCCCAACCACAGAAGAAAACCTATCCACACGGGTTGACCGCTGGTTTGCCGAAAATACGTTTGATAGTAGCGAATTTAGTGATTTACACGCGCTTCTTGCTCTAAAGCAGAAGCAGGGGCTAACGATTAGTGTGGGATTGCCCGCCCTTAATGAAGAAGCTACCGTTGGCAATGTCATTCGTACCCTGCAAAAGACACTGATGGAAGATGTGCCACTGATAGATGAAATTGTCCTGATAGACAGCAATTCTACCGACAACACGATTGCCATTGCCGAATCTTTGGGGGTAACGGTGTATAAACACCCCGACATTTTGCCTGAAGCTGGCACACATAGGGGCAAGGGTGAAGCCCTTTGGAAAAGCCTGCACGTTCTAAAGGGTGACATCATCGCATGGGTTGACACCGACATTACCAATATCCACCCGCGCTTTATTTACGGGTTGTTGGGTCCCCTGTTGATGTATCCGCGTGTGCAATACGTCAAGGGCTTTTATCAACGCCCCATCAAGGTGGACGATAAGATGCAGGCTTTTGGGGGCGGGCGCGTTACAGAACTGGTGGCACGCCCTTGGTTAAACTTGTTTTATCCTGAACTTTCGGGGGTGATACAACCGCTTTCGGGTGAATATGCGGGCAGGCGAGAAGCCCTAGAGCGCGTGCCGTTTTTTAGTGGCTATGGCGTAGAAACGGGCTTGCTGATAGACCTCCTAGAACACTATGGGCTACAGGGTATTGCACAAACCAATCTTGAAGTGCGCGTGCATCATAATCAGCCGTTGGTGGGCTTAAGCAAAATGGCGTTTGCTATCTTACAAGTGTTCATAGACCGCCTGGAACATCGTTTTGAAACGACCTTACTGGACAAAGCAAACCGAAGCATGAAGCTGATTGTGCAAGAACCCGACCGCTTTGGGCTAGAGATTGCTGAAATTAGCGATATAGAACGCCCGCCGATGCGCTCTTTACCCGAATATTTGAGCAAGTTTTACCCAAATACCTAACGAAAAATGCCCGTTCTTGTTACAATGTGTGGCTATACGTGACAATAACTAGGACGGCAAAGTATGTTACTAAAGGAACTTTCGCAAGCCATTGGCGTAAGTGGTGATGAGGGCGCAGTACGCGCTCTTATCCACGATGCCATCAAGGATGATGTAACCGACATTACCATAGACAGCATTGGCAACCTGACCGCCTTTAAGAAGGGAACAGGAACGCAAGCCTTGCGCGTTATGCTGGATGCCCACATGGACGAAGTGGGTTTTATGGTGATGGGGTTTGATAGTGATGGGCTAATACGCTTTGCCAACGTGGGCGGTATTGACCCGCGTATTATGTTGGGCTTGCGTGTAAAGGTGGGCAAGAAGGGATTAAATGGCATTATTTTGTCTACGCCCATTCACCATAGCAAAGATCAAACGGCGAAAGCCATTAAAGACTTACGCATAGATATTGGCGCAACCAGCAAATCAGGCGCAGAAGGCTTGGTGAGCTTGGGTGAGCGCATTGCGTTTGATAGTGAGTATATCGAAGTCAGCGACACCGTACTAAGAGGTAAGGCGTTTGATGACCGTGTGGGCTGTTCTATTCTCATTGATGTGCTAAAGGGTGGTAACTACCCTGTGGACATTGTGGCTTCGTTTAGTGTGCAAGAAGAAATTGGCTTAAGGGGCGCAAAAATTGCCGCCAACCGCCTAAAGCCCGACCTCGCGATTGCCCTAGAAGGTACAACTGCCCACGATGTGCCATTGGGCGATGCCGACCCCGACGACCTGATGATTCCAAACCCTGTATGCCGTATGGGGGCGGGACCTGCCATTACGGTGATGGATGCCAGCATGATTGCTTCACCCCGTTTAACGCAGTTTATTCGCCAAACAGCCACCACTCACAACATTCCACACCAGCTTAAAACGGCGCGCGGCGGTGGCACAGACGCAGGAAGCATCCACCTGACGCAATCGGGCGTGCCTTCTGCGGTGATTAGCATGCCCTGCCGTTATATTCACAGCCCGCACGCTTATTTAAGCAAAACAGATTATCAGCACATGCTAGAGCTTGTAAAAGCGGTCTTAAATTCGCTCACTAGTGATGCCATTAAAGGGTAAAAAGCCATGCCAATCACATTTAATCGTGTTGAACCACGCATCACTCGCCCACCTTTCAAACAGGCTTGTTAAAAGCCCGTGAGATGGTAAAAGGCTATCTTGCTCAACAAAACGCCGATACAGAACCATCGGACGAACCCTAATCTTTTGCCCGTGTGGGCATGATACACACAACAACAAAACCACTTATCCAGAGGACTAAAACCACATGCTAGAACTCATTAAAAAATTAACCGAGGCGTGGGGCCCCAGTGGCTATGAACATCACGTTCGCGCCGTCATCCAAGAAGAAGTTGCCCCTTATTGTGACGAAATAACCGTAGACGGCTTAGGAAACCTAATTTGCCGTGTGGGGAGTGGGGGCAAGAAAGTTTTGATTGCCTCACACATGGATGAAATTGGCATGATGGCAACCTATCAAGAACCGACGACCCAATACTTGCGCTTTACGCCTATTGGCGGCTTGCTGTATACGTCAATGCACGGCAACCGCGTGAAGTTTGAAGATGGCACAATCGGCGTGATTGCTATTCATGACGCTTTTGGTAAGGGGCGGACGGCGGCTGCCGATGCTGATAGCTTCTTTATTGACGTACAAAATGAAGATGGCGCAGTTGTCCCAGAGGGTAGCCCCGCAGCATTTTGGCGCGAGATGGACGTGCGCGGACAGCGCGTGATAGCGAAGTCTTTAGATGACCGTATTGGCTGTGTGGTGGCTATTGAAACAATGAAACGCCTGAACAAGCAAACGCCAAACACGCTTTACTTTGCGTTTACAGTGCAAGAAGAAGTGGGCTTGCGTGGGGCGCGTGTGGCAGCACAGGGCGTAAACCCCGACCTAGCGATTGCACTTGATGTTACGGCAACAGGCGATGAAATTAACAATCGTAAAATGTCGGTTAAGCTGGGCGGTGGGGCTGCCATTAAGGTCATTGACGGCGGACACATTGTGCCACCCCAAATTAAGCAATGGATGATAGACCGCGCCGAAGCCGACGGCATTCCGTATCAATTGGAATTGCTAACGGGCGGTACAACCGATGCAGCAGCCATGCAATTGGCACATAGTGGCGTTCCGAGTGGCTGTATTAGTATTCCTACGCGCTTTTTGCACACTACCAGCGAAACCGTAGACCTGCGCGACGTGAGCGCGTGCATTGACCTTCTAACGGGCTTGCTGAAAAACCCCGCACTTTCTTAAACCTCACAATGCAAAAGGGGGAGGGCAAAAAACACCCTCCCCCTTGCTAAAAACTATCGTGTGATGGGCTTAACCGCCCGTAGCAATAATGCTATAGCTTACGCTACTGCCACTTTCTACACGAATAAAGAAGCTGAACTGATTACTATCAAACCCAAAGAAATTGCTGGTAGAGCCATTGCAAACATTGTTGGTGGGCGCGTTTGCGCCTGCTGTTCCCCAAGTTAAATTAGTGGCGTTGCAAGTAAGCACAAAGTTCACTTGCTTGGTAGAGTTTGCGCCCTGATTGGTGATGCCATCGATACTAACCCGTACCAAGTGCCAGCCGGGCGAGCTGATGGTGTTGTTAAAGATTTGTGCATCGTTCACATTCTGCTGTATCACAAAAGAGAATTGTGTGGGCGAAGATGGGAACTCTTGGGGTAACGCCGTATTTGTAGGCGTAGGTGTGGGCTGATTCTGGTCTAGGGTGGCGGTTGCCGTAGGTGTTGGTTGATTCTGGTTTCCGCCAGTGGTTGCCGTAGGTGTGGGTGTGGACTGTACGACAGGTAGGGGTGGCGGTTGTACAGTGGGCAAACTGGCGCATGACGCACCCTGTGCGATGGTGATGCTTGTGTTTGCGCTCACCCACACCGTTTGACCGCGATAAGTGCCTGTGTACCAGCCATTAGCGATGCCTGTGGCAGTGACGTATTCGTTGCCGATGAGTGAGCCAATGGTGGCATAGTCTGTGCTGGGCCCACTACGCAGGTTTACGCCACCTGCAACTACTGCGAAAACCGCGCAAATATTTTCTGGGGCTACGCCGACGGTGTTTGTGGTAGCTGGTGCAGATGAGCTTGTGCCTGCGCCTGTTGTGCCACCCCGTGAAATGGTGACGCTCCCTGTCGATGTGGCATCGGGGCTATTGATTATCAGTTCGTAATTGCCACTGCCCGCGGGCAAGGCAAAACTAACGGCAGGCAGTAACCCACCAATAGAAGCAATCACGTTGCCGTTGGCATCACGTACCTGCACCGACAATGGAAGGTTAGGGGAGGCTTGCACAGAGATCACTTGAGTACTGTCGGGCGAAAGAGGCAAGCTATATGATTGTGGTGGTGTTTGGGGCGACACAAACACTTCGGTGGGATCATTGGCTAAAAATTGGCTGGCAACAGGCGGACTCACCTGAAGCGAGACCGTGTAGCTGTTAAAGACACCGTTGGCACTGCCCACCAGGATGCTGTACGTACCGTCTTGGGGGAGACGTGCCGTAATGCGTGCATCATTGCTCATGGGGGTGAGGGGGTCTTGGTTGCTAAACCCTAATTGACCCGCACCGCCTAAGAGTGTGAGCGTGGGCTGAAAGTCGTTTGCCCACCCTAAGGCATAAATTGTAACCACGTCATTGGCTACGCCGTTAAAGATGTATAAAACCTGTGGAACTGTGTTATCCAATTTATCGGGAACGGTCATGCCATACGACAAAATGCCCCCTTGTGCTTGGGTCATGATGCTAAAAAGTAAGACCACGCTCATGACCAATGTCAGTAAGCTCATTTTTCTTTTGTGCATTAGTTCTCTCCTAAAATAGTCTAACAGAGCTTTACAAAAGTGTTTCTTATCCTATAGTATGGGCGCGTTTCTTATTTCACGCAAACACACCCACCCCTTTAGAACCCGTTGTAAGCTCTATTAGGGCGACCCCAAGACCATTTGCAAATACGCTTGGGCAATGCTTTGGCGTTCATAAATGTGGGCAATCAGCCCTTCTACGCCGTCATCAAAGGCATTTGGCACGCGCAAATTTGTATAGAGGGGCTGTTCTTGTTGCACATAGGGCGCAATGAGCAGGGCGAGTGTGCGAACCCGTTGTTCTAGGGTACTGGCGATAAACACGCGCTCACTAAGGGCTTGGACGTGGCGTATATATCTTTCATGGTAAACGGGTTCATCTAGCAAATAACGAATTAACGCCCACTCTGCGCCAATGTTTTGATGCCCTAACGTGGTCATGGGGTTAAGACTGTCGGCTGTGTGTTGTGAGCCAATGCGCCTCATCAGTGCAAAATCAAAGTCCCATGGAATCCACGTTAATTGTCGGGCAGGGATGTTTTGGTATAGGAAGTAATTGCGCCCAAAAACCCCATAGGTATCAAAATTTAACACAAGGCTATTGATAGCAAGCCAACGCAAAAAGCCTTCAACATCAAACACGGCTTCTAAATTTTGTCGCCACTCTGTTGGATTGCTCTGGCGAGTTTCGCTGTGTAGTGCATCAAACAACGCTTTCACGTCGCTATAGTCAGTGCTATCAGCATTTGTTTGGCGCACAAAGTCACTTTCTAGGAATGTGCCTGTGGCAAAGGTTGCGCCTTGCCCTTCAGGTTGATATAAGTTGCCTTCTGCGTTCTCAAATTGGGTTTGAAGCACGGTGTCATCAATGATTTCAGTGGCGGTGTATAGCCCAAAGTAAATATCACCTTCGCCATAGTTAACATAGACCGCATAGAATGCCGTTTGTGGGGTAATGACCCCCGCCTGTGTAAAAATTTCGCTAGTCATCTTTTGGCGTAGGAGCGTATCATCCGCCCAGTGATTGGCGAAACTAAGTTTCTGGAAGCCGTAAAAACGCTGGTTGCGAATTTGCGGATACTCATCCTCAAAATTATCAAAGTTTAAGCGAAACGGCAGTTTATAAATGCCTCGCGCCCATGTTCCCTGTAATGAAGAACTGCCCTTAAAGCGAATCCCAATGTGTTGCCATTCACGTCCATTAAATGCCAGCGTGGCATCTACCCAAATGGGCGTTGGGCTAATACCCTCAACAATCTCGGTGGTACTTCCGCCCCGTGAAAACCCAAAAGAGCCTAAGCGGTCGGTCATATCCTGAAGCATGGTTTGCCAGTTTTGGGGTGTTAGCGTAATGGTTATGGTGTTGACGGTGTTCTGGGGAAACACGATAGCATAATCTAGGGGGGCGCGGTTGCTATGGGTGATTTCTTCCCATCCTTCGGGGCGGTCTTGGGCGTGTGCTAATGTGGATAACGAAAAGAGCAACGTAAAAAGGGCAACTAAGCGTGTGCGTTTGCGAGTCATGAATTAGCTCTCCGAACTGTCATCTTCTAGCGAAAGGTCGTCATCTTCGGCGTTAAGGCTGTGCGCGTCATAATATACTTTCAGGTCTACAACCCCCTTCACAAAGTTTAATCGCCCAATGCTTACCCGCGTGACGGGCAAGCCCGTGAGTTGTTGTAAGTCATCTAGTAAGGCTTGGCGATGTTCGGGGCGAATAAGGTCAATGCGCCCATAAGTAACCGTTTTGCGCTTTTCATACCGAAAGCCCCATCCGCGCTCTACCAACCAAAGCACGCCAATGGTAGCGGTATTTGCTACTAAAAAGGCTTGTGGGCGAGCAATAATTGAAACCGAATTGATGACGGGCAAGGCAATAAGTACGAAAAGATAGGTCATCTCGCGGATGGGAATGGTATCGGTGCGATAACGCAAAATAGAGAAAATTGCAAATAAGCCAAACCCCACACCTAGCCCGATGTCCCCCTGATTTAGTAAGCCCATCACAAAGAAAACAACCGTGTTTAAGACGAGCAATGCCATCACATAGCTTTGCTTGCGTTGGCGTGGGTAATAGATATAGCGCACAATAAAAAATGCCACGGCAAAGTTAAGCCCAAAAGAAAGCAACGACTCTAGCAACAGGCTCATGATAGCTCCTAATTGAGGGGATGGCGCACAGGATAAAGCGCACTAAATCATAATTGTGACAGTATAGCACGATTAATTTAGGGAGTTGCTTACTGTGCTGTTAAGCATCGAATTTAAGGGTCTTGTGATACAATAAAACTCAATAGTCGCTTATCGCTATGGCAAGGCATATCAAGGCATGGATGACAAATACGCAGGTAAAAAAGCAGAGATTCACGGCAAAATTAAATCGTTGCTGACGGAATTTACAGAAGGCAAAATTAGCTCAGAACAATTTAACATCATCTATGAACGCTACCAAAGCCAGCTTGAAATTCTCTCGATGAGCGAATCGCTGACAACTTCTGATGATATGAACACCATTGCTATTCGCCGAGCAACGCAAGCGATGGCTTTGGGAATGGGCATTTATCACCATCGTAGCGGTACAATGATAGAAACGCTGGGTAATTTTGATTTGCCACCGAGCGCAATTTCTATCACCCTTAACGAATTTTCGGATAAGCTAGAACGCCACGAATTTATAGAACCACGCATCCAAAAAGGGATTGCAGGCATGCACTTGGTGTTTATGGCGCGCAAATTTGTAACGGCAATTGTGATTTTTAGAAACGAGCCTGCCCAAGCCCAACTAAGAGATATTGAACGCCTTTTGCACGACTTTGAAGAGGCAAACGCCCGTACTCTAGAGGGAACAATGGTAGACTCTAGTAAACTGGCACGCCCCTTTTTGGGGTTCATTAAGCGAAAATTGGGTGGGTAAATGCCGTGAGTGACGCGCAAGCACAAACACAACTCCTAAGACAAGTACGCCTTGCGTTACAGGCGAACAATTATGCTGTTGCCATAGAAAGCCTTACACTGTTGGTGAGCATTGCCGAAACCGACGAAGAATGGGGCGTAATGGCGCGGCACTTGGGTAACCTTGCGCTGACGCACTATCGCAAAGGCGATTCTGAACAGGCGATAGAGTGCTTTGAGCGTGCGATAGCCTGCGCCCAAAAAGATAATGACCGCCTGACAGAAAACGGTCTCTTAGGCAATATGGGGAATGTGCTACGCGAAATGGGGCTATACACCCGCGCCATTATAAGCCTGTCACAGGCATTATTGATTGCCCAAGAAGTGGGTGACGTGCGCGGACGCGGTATTTGGCTTAGTAATTTGGGGCTGGTGTATGATGATATTCATCAACCCGGCACTGCCCTAGAATATCATCAAGAATCGGTAGACATTGCCCGCCAATTGCACGATTCTAGCCAGATGGCGGTGCGCCTAAACCACCTGGCACACAGCCTTTTGGCAGTGGATGACGTAGCGCGTGCTATTCCGTATTTGCAAGAAAGCGCGGAATTGTATCTGACGTTGGGCAAGCCCCAAGAAGCGTTGGCGTGCTTAAAGCAAGTACAGGCGTTGCTGGAACAGGGGCGTTTTTTTTAACACACTTAAAACACGATTGAGGAGCAAAAAATGTCTTTTTTGAATAAAGTCACCCTTATTACCGGTGGAAGCAGTGGCATTGGGCGCGAAACAGCACGCCTTTTTGCCCAAGAGGGCGCGAAGGTGCTTGTAACAGATGTTAATAAAGAGGGTGGTCTTTCCACTGTTGCGCTTATCAAGGGTGAGGGGGGCGAAGCAACCTTTTTACCAGTGGACGTAACGAATAGTGCCAGCGTGCAAGCCAGCGTAAACCATGCCCTAGCACATTATGGCGCGTTGCACTATGCAGTAAACAGCGCGGGCATTAGTGGCACAATGCTAAACCCCATCACCCTAACCGAAGAAAGCACGTTTGATAACGTGATGGACGTAAACGTAAAGGGTGTGTGGTTGTGTATGCGGGCGCAAATCCCCGCTATCATGGAAAGTGGTGGTGGGGCAATTGTGAACTTGGCTTCGGTGGCGGGGCTCATTGGTGCGCCGGGTGGGGCAGCCTATTCTGCCAGCAAGCACGCAGTCATTGGCTTAACCCGCGCTGTCGCACTAGAGTTTGCCCGTCACAAGGTGCGCGTGAACGCCGTTTGCCCCTCTTATATTGATACGCCCATGGTGAGTGGCATCAGTGCAATCGACGAAAAAACCGCCCAACGGGTGCAAGTTGCCAGCCCCATGAAACGGCTTGGCACGCCCTATGAAGTGGCAAGCGCAATCTTATACTTGTGCGGTGATGGGGCTTCATTTATTAACGGAACAACGCTTGCCATTGACGGTGGCTTAACTGCCAGTTGACGGGATAGGTTTTCTAAGATGCGAACACGGCTAGAACAAACGCTGATTTCTTTAGCAAAACAACGCGCTCCCCACATTTTGCACCAAGTCCCTGTACAAGGGGGAATGCCCCTTTTAGCCGACGCGTTGGCGCGTGAGGGCGTTTTAGTGTTGTGGTGTCATGTGCCACCGCACTATACGCCCAATCAAGCTGACCTGATTAACGATTGGGTATCGGCGTATGCAAGGCTGTATCGTTTGCTAACGGATGCACTGTTTCCAATGCTAAACACCATCAGCGCACACTATATTGACCAAGAAAGCCCACCCATTATTTACTTGGAAGGCTTGTGTGCGCCCGTAATTAGGGCGTTTAGTGGCTATGTTGTGCCGTATGTCGCAAGCAGGCAACTTTTGCCCCCCAACGAAGTAGAAATACGCGGGATGATGCAGTACATCCTAGAGGACTTAGAGGCTTCCACGATTGCGCCGACATTGTATCAGGCGATTGTGTCGCAGGCGATGACGCACATTATCCACTTGTTACACTTGCCCATTACCCAGCAAACCATTACTGATTTTAAGCGCAAGGTGTTTCAGCAGGTGCAAACTAGCACCAATACGCCCACAGAAGTGATTCCAAAGTCACTACTGCGTGAAGCTGTTGAAGCTACCAGAGCCAATTTGCCACCGATCCCTTCTATGCCCGCGCAAGAAGTAAGTGCGCCACAACCGCCCGTCAGCAAGCCAGAGGACACTCCCAACAAGCGGTTTGCGTCCGAGATTCCCATCTTTTTTGATAGGTCGGGGGATGAGAAGCCCAAACGCAAACCCCCCGTGCCTAATTTGCCGAAGAAGAAAGAGCTTTAGCTGCTTCGTATTCGGCTTGCATGGCTTCTACTCGCATTTCGCCTAGTCGCATGTTCCGCACAACCCCGTTCACATCAATGATGAAGGTGACGGGGATATTGGCGATGCCATAGCTACGGCGCACCGCCGAGTTACTGTCTAGGGCGATGGGTATGCCGTCAATGCCGTTTTCTTGTAAGAAGGCGTTGATTTGGTCGGCGCTTTCATCAAAGTTAATGGCAAGCAACGCGACGTCACTGCCATTATCCTCTAAAAAGTCAACAAACGCGGGCATTTCTCGCTTACATGGCTCACAAGTGGTTTGCCAAAAGTTCAAAAATAGCACTTTGCCCCGATAATCTTCTAGCTTAACGATGCCCCCCTCAAGGCGTTCTAACTCAAATTGTGGGGCAACAAAGTTCACTAAAGAGGCGGTGTTGGGGTTCATATTTGACGGGAGCGCATTGGACGTGCGATTGCCTTCATTCGCCACCATAAGCAACGCCACCAAGATACCGAATACACGAA
>Ga0163144_10003467_pt1 | contig 35882 bp, 46 predicted proteins | sample OliLak19BULKMAT1_FD_123175 | JGI IMG/M metagenome (GOLD analysis project Ga0163144, IMG submission 123175) | Freshwater microbial mat bacterial communities from Lake Vanda, McMurdo Dry Valleys, Antarctica - Oligotrophic Lake LV.19.BULKMAT1 | ecosystem: Environmental > Aquatic > Freshwater >...
CTTTCGTCATTTCGGCGAGCGGTCTATCGGATCGTCGCGTCGATTCCGGAAGGTAGAGTGCTTGCTTATGGTGAAGTTGCTCGTCAAGCTGGCGTCCCGAGTGCGTCCCGGGCAGTGGGCACTGCGCTCGCTCGAAATGAGTACCGAGATGTCCCGTGTCACCGAGTGGTCCGATCGGATGGCGGGATCGGTGAGTATGCCTTCGGTGGTGCGCGAGCAAAACGGAGGCGACTAGAAGAAGAGGGTGTGAGGATTGATGCGCGTGGCCGCGTTGTCTTTCCTTCGTGAGAAAATTCTGCTATCCTCAACCTTTGCTCCGCATATAACTGAATAAGCAAAAGGGCTGTGCCCTTCCCTGCTCTCATGGTGCTCCCGCCAGACTCTACCGTCGAACTGGTCGCCCATCCAAAGCGGGACCACGAATTATGATTTTATCCAGCACCATTTCTAAATTATGACCGAAAAGAAGGAATCAAAGAAGAAGCGAGTGACCGCTCGTCCATCGGAATGGATCACGGTGAAGGGTGCTCGAACACATAACCTGAAGAACATCACGGTTGAGATGCCGCGGAACTCCATGGTGGTCTTCACTGGTCTTTCTGGCTCGGGAAAAAGTTCGCTCGCGTTCGATACTATCTTCGCCGAAGGACAGCGGCGCTATGTCGAGAGCTTGTCCGCCTATGCCCGGCAATTCCTCAATACGATGCAGAAGCCGGATGTCGACGAGATTGCTGGTCTCTCGCCAGCCATTTCTATCGATCAGAAGTCGGCGAGCAGGAACCCTCGGTCGACAGTCGCGACGGTGACCGAGATATATGACTATCTCCGCGTACTGTACGCTCGGCTCGGCCGCCCTCACTGTCTCGAATGTGGCCGTGAAATCTCCAAGCTTTCACCTGAGGAAATGCTCGACACCGTGAAGACGAAAGTCTATGCGGTTTTGAAGCACCCGCAGAAAAAGGATGCGCCGGTCATGGTCCTCGCGCCGGTTGTCCGTGGGCGGAAGGGCGAATACTATCAGATGTTGTACAACGCGCTCGGCCGTGGCTTCACGTCCATTTTTCTTGATGGCCACCGCAAGAGTCTGCGCGAGCAAGTCGTCCTGAAGAAGAATTTCAAGCATGACATTGATCTCATCGTCGATGAATTCCTCGCCCGTGATTTCGAACAGTACAAAGACGACACGGAAGTCCGGCTCTCCGAAGCTGTACAGAAGGCACTCGAAGAAGCCGAGGGTATCGTGAAAGTCCGAATTGGCGATGAGACCTTTCTCCTTTCGGCGAAATTTACCTGCCCGTATGACGGCTTCTCATATCCGGAAGTTGAACCACGTCTCTTTTCCTTCAATTCGCCGTATGGTGCCTGTCAGGCGTGCAACGGCCTCGGGACCAAGCATTTCTTTGGCGACGAAGCCTGCGAGACCTGTAATGGCACGCGGCTTCGCGAGGAAGCACTCCATATCAAGCTTGGCGGTCAGAATATCGTTGATCTGACGCGGCTTACGACGGCGTTCGCTTTTGATTTCTTCACGACACTTAACCTCACTAAGCGTGAGGAGCAGATCGCTTCGGTCGTGCTCCGTGAGATTGAAAGCCGGCTTCAATTCCTCCTCAATGTCGGACTGAATTATCTGACCCTCGATCGGCGAGCGAATACGCTCTCGGGGGGCGAGGCACAGCGGATTCGCCTCGCGAGTCAGCTAGGGAGCCAGCTCGTCGGTGCACTCTACGTCCTGGATGAACCAACTATCGGTCTCCATCAGCGGGACAATGACCGCCTCATCGAGACATTAAAATCTCTTCGTGCGCTCGGCAATACGATTATCATCGTCGAACATGATGAAGACACGATTTTTGCCTCGGACTATATCGTCGACATTGGTCCGGGGGCAGGTGTCCATGGTGGACAAGTTGTCGTTTCAGGCTTTCTCGACGAACTCCTCACGGCCAAGACGAATAAGTCCGGTTCACTTACCCTCGCTTACCTCCGGGGCGAAGAGTCTATCCCGGTACCGAAGCGACGTGGCAAAGAGAAGGGGAGCCTGAAGATTCGCGGTGGCCGCATTTTCAATATCAAAGATCTCTCCGTTGATATTCCACTCGGTCGTTTTATCGCCGTCACCGGTGTCTCTGGCTCTGGCAAATCATCGTTTTTGTATGAAATTGTCCACAAGAATCTCCAGGGCCGGCTCGACCGCCGCTACAAGACCAATCAGGTCGAGCACTGTGACACGTTCACCGGGACTGAGTATGTCTCGCGCGTCGTTATGATCGACCAGAGCCCGATTGGCCGTACTCCGCGTTCGAATCCGGCGACCTACACGGGCGCGTTCAACCATATCCGCGAGCTCTTCGCTTCGACCGAAGAGGCACGGGTGCGCGGTTGGAAGCTCGGTCGCTTCTCCTTCAATCGTCCTGGCGGCCGGTGTGAGACCTGCGAGGGCAATGGTTTCATCGCCGTCGAGATGCACTTCCTCCCGACTGTCTATGTACCGTGTGATGTCTGTGATGGGAAGCGTTTCACGAAAGAAACACTCGAAGTCACCTACAAGAACAAGAACATCCATCAGGTGCTGTCGATGACGATTGAGGATGCTTACACCTTTTTCTATGAGATTCCGGCCATCGCGGACCGGCTGAAGACGCTCAACGAAGTCGGTCTCGGCTATCTCGAGCTCGGTCAATCAGCAACGACGCTTTCCGGCGGCGAAGCGCAGCGCGTGAAGATTGCTTCCGAGCTCTACCGTCAGTCGACCGAGCGGACCATTTACCTCCTCGATGAGCCAACGATTGGGCTTCACTATGCGGATGTACGGAAACTCATCGAGATCCTCGACCGGCTCGTGGTGAAGGGAAATACCGTGGTGGTTATCGAGCACAATATGGACCTAATCAAATCCGCTGACTATGTCATCGATATCGGACCGGAGGGCGGGTCGGGCGGTGGGAAAATCGTCGCCCAGGGTACGCCAGAAGAAGTCGCTCGGAACGATAAGTCCCACACAGGCCACTACCTGAAGAAAGTATTGCACAAACAATGAATCACAGCTGATAATGAATCGTAGCTGATGTTGTCCATAAGAGCATGAAGATTCAACAGTATCTTAGTGGTTTGTTTTTCCGTATCGACAATTGGTTGCAACAAGCAGGTAGGAAGCGAGCAATTCTTCTCTTGGTATTTTTTGTTCTCGCATCACTCATTACGATCGCACGACGGGTTGAGGTGGTGACGGAGCCACAATTTTATGCTGAGGATGGTGTTCTTTGGTATGCCGAAGCCTATCATGCCGAGAGTAGTCTTGATCCATTTTTTATCCCAAAACAGGGGTATTTTCAAACAGTTTCTCGAATCGGTGCGTGGTTTTCCATGCTGATTGACATCCAGTACGCCCCCCTTCTTTTTAATCTTTTCGCAGTTTTTATCACGGTTTTGCCAGCGGTATTTTTCTTGAGTTCCCGTTTTGACACTCTTGTTCCGCATCTTTCATACCGTGTCTTTCTCGCGTTGGCCTATATCCTCCTCCCAGGCGCTTCCGAAGTACACGCCAATTTAACCAATGCACATTGGCACTTGGCGATTTTCATGGGGCTTGTCATCATTGCGTCTCCCAGCCGAAGCATTGGATGGCTAGCTCTTGATACAATCGTTCTTGGTGTTGCTGGATTGAGTGGGCCATTCATATTTTTTGCATGGCCGCTATTTGCCGGATACTTGTATTTCCGCCGCTCGAAAGAAAAAAGCTTCCTCTTTTTGATATTTACATTGGCATTCCTGGTTCAAGCATACAGTTTTCTGTTTATTGAAAACGATGCTCCGCGTTCGTCTGCTCCGCTTGGGGCCACATTCGTGAACTTTTCCATGATTCTCGGTGGAAATGTCTTTCTCAAGGGTATGCTTGGTCCGCAAGTTACAAATGAAATCCGCGATCTAACTTTTTGGAACAACGGTGTGTTGCCGGTTGCAGTTACCTTTATCGGCTTTACTATACTGGGATATTTTTTCTATAAAGCGCGACTAGAGGCGCGCCTATTTGTACTCTTTTTCTTTCTCATATTGGCAGGAAGCCTCGCTTTTCCTATGGCTCACCTAACTAAGCCACAGTGGGATGCTATGTCTGGTGGAGGAACTGGGCGATATTACTACCTTCCCATTCTTGGTTGGATTACCGCACTTGCCTATTTGTTTGCTATCGAGCGGAACAAGAAGCTTCAGTGCATTTTTGGCGTTGCGCTCCTAGTCTTCGTGTTGATGGCCATTCCCATGGACTTTGAGGTCAAGAAGCTGCGTAATTATCATTTTCCAGAGCAGGTAGAAAGGTTCCGTGCCATAGAACCAGGGATGTCGCAGTCGTTCAAGATCCCCCCTGGTTGGACGATGACTCTCGTAAAAAGGTCAGATGGTGAACATTAATCTTCTAGACGTGTTAGGTTGACAGTGTAAAGTACACTAACAATTTTACACAGACGAGAGAGTAGTAGTCAACGTCAAAATTTAGCGAGGGTGAGTAAGAATTCGCTGAGTTGACTGGGCGGAACCTTTCCCTGACTTCGGAGCTGATCTGATGCCTGAGGAAATGGTTGAGCATGATCTCCTTAGTGGCAAGGTTGCCACCCATGTGACACCGGAGGAAATCGCCAAACATGAAAAATCATATCTAAAAAAAGCGCTTCGCTCCAAGTAGCTTGTGCTAGGATAGGGGTGATAATATTTATCCGTTTCCTCTTATGCCGTTTGAAAGCCTTTCGAATACACCGGTCCAATCTGAGCCACCCAAAAGAGGTCTCACGTGGAAGCTAGAGCGAGTCGGTTCAGCCGCAGCCAATGCAATGTGGGAGCATGTAGACAATCCCAATGCACCAGCTCCTTTTGAAAAAATATTCAATGAAGAAGGAGGTCAATTTGCTCGAGTCCAAGCTTTTTTTTCGGTCCTCCGCGATGTAGTGCCGGATCCAGTTTTTAAGAAGCTTACCGCAGGTCACTATGAATATCATGGTGAAAATATTCCTATCGATCCTCAGCTCTATGAATTCGAAGAAAAAAAAGTAGGGAATGGTGCAGAATGTAATGTCTATAAGCTCATCTCCCTTGATCCGAAACGACCGACACTGGTCATTAAGATTGATAATGGAGTGCGAAGGGATGTAAATACCCTTGTCGAGCGGGGTAAGAAGATTAAAAGCGAATATGAGGAGAAGAGAGAGTGGTACCAGGAAATTCCTGATTTGATTCCCGAAGAAATGCAGTTTATTGGGAAAAGTCCGCGGGGTGGAAGAAATGCCCTCTTTACGATTCAGGAATATTTTGGAAGCGCTGATCAGATTCATGATCTTTTCCGGGGTTATTCGAAAGCCGAACTTATCAACATCCTGAAAGGCGATGAAGAGCTGGGGAAGGTATTTATTAGTTTTGCTCGGATCACTCTCGAAAGAGCAGAAAAATTCGATCAAATGGTGGATTCTCTCGGGGATCGTAATGTTGTTCTCATTGAGCAGTCTGATGGCAGCAAGGCGCTGCGTTTCCTTGATCCTCATATTGTCAAACATCCAAAACGTCCTGAAAGTCAAGCCGAAGGCCCACTTTTACAGGCCGATTTGGCATTTTTGCGGGAAGTGAGCGAAGCAATATCGTAATAATAGATTGCACTATGAGACAGATCCTTGAAACACCACCCTTTCGGCTCCATAGTCCCGCTTTTGCCTACGGAACACTTATTCCGCGCGAGTATACCTGTGATGGGAAAAATGTGAATCCGCCCCTTTCGATCGAACAGATACCGACCGAAGCGGAAGTGCTCGCTCTCATCATGGAGGATACTGACTCCCCGGGCGGCACCTGGATTCACTGGCGCGTCTGGAATATCAGCCCCAAAACAAAACGAATCAAAGAGAATAGCGTTCCCAAGGGGGCACTTATTGGTATGAATAGTTTTGACGAAGCGAAGTATGGTGGACCGTGCCCGCGTCGTGGTGAGCATGGCTATATCTTTCGGCTCTATGCGCTCCGACATGCGCTCACCCTTCCGGCTGAGGCGACTGACCTGATGCTTCGCAATGCACTCCTGGGAAATATTATCGCGGAGACGGATCTCGTCGGTTATTACAGTCGAGCGAAGTGATCTGATTAGTGGCCCGGTGCAGTTTCGCAAGAAATATTTTTGACTTTCCGCCACGTGCAGGCCTGTTCCAGATACTGGTCGCGGCCCGAGCCATTACGATAGTAGCGATAGCGGACGTCATTTTTCTTCCAGTAATTCTGATGGTAATTTTCGGCCGGATAGAAATGCACAAAGGGTTGGATCGTGGTCACGATTGGTTTGGGATAGACATTCGCATCGGTGAGCCGCTTCACTTCAGTGAGAACAGCCAATCGCTCTTCTTCGTTCAGGTAGAAGACAGCTGAACGGTAGCTGTCACCTTGGTCGGCAAACTGACCATTCGGATCGGTTGGATCGATAGACGTGAAGAAGTAGCGGACGAGTGTTGGGTAGTCGACGATGGCCGGGTCATAGCGGACCTCGACGGTCTCGAGATGGCCGGTCATGTGTGTCGATACAGAGACATAGGTCGGGTCGCTGGTGTGGCCGCCCGAGTAGCCAGAGATTGCCTCGGTCACGCCGGAGAGTTTCTCGAAGTCGGCCTCGGTGCACCAGAAACAGCCGCCGGCGAAATATGCGATCGCTGTTCCGAGGGCTGCTGGTGTGATTATGGCCGGCGTGTCATAGCGATGGGCGCGCCAATACAGTCCAGAGCTGATGGCTCCGATGACGAGGAGCCCGATGATGATTAGAGCAGTTCGCTTCATACCCCAAGTATAGCGTACGAAAATGAGTTTTGAATAAAAAAAGTGCCCCGAGCATCGTGAGAGATGTTCGGGGAAGTTGTCAGAGATCCAAGGGTTAAATGTCCTCAGGTGCGGCCGGCCGGCTTGGTGGCTGGTACTGGTGACGCCGACGAGTTTGAAGGGCCGACGGTGCTGGCGGCAGATCAATCGCCTGGCAATAGCACTCCGGACATTCGTAGAGAAGCCGCTGGCCACTCAGTACCTGGCGACTGTTATGGCAGAGCGGACAAGGGGAGGGTGGTTCGGTGGGCAAAGGGTTGTCTCCAGTTCTGGTGTGATGCCGGCAGTATCACCGGTAAATTATCATAACATGTCATCTACGATTCGTCAACACTCAGAGGGAATTGTTCTGGAATAGAAAAACAGCCGCCCGAGAAGGTTCTCTCGGTGCGGCCGTTCGGGCGAGCGTAGTGTTACGTGGTGGTTTCGGGTTGTCGTTTCGGTCCACGCAAGGCCGGTGACTGCGGCTCGGCGACAAACTGGGCGAACGCCGCCGTGGTCTGATAACCATCCGGCTGTTCAGGGTCGACCCATTCCTGGACTTCGCTGTCCTCTGTGGTGAGGCGGCCTCGACCCTGACACTCGTCGCAGGTGTCCCTGAGACTCGGGTCGAGCTTCATGAGTCCGAGGAGAAAACGAAAAGTGGTAATCGGCGCTCCGTTGAAGCGCTGACCGTGGCAGGTTGGGCATATCTGATATCCCATGAACTCTCCTTCTTCTGGTGATGGAAACGAAGATTGGCACAGAAACCAACGACCTATTCTCACACAATTATCGGTTCGCGTCAATGATGGAGCAGAATCGGCCGAAAGTGCTAGGATAGAGGGGTAACTTTCTTCACCTTTATTTTTAATTTTTTCCTATGGCCAGTACCAAAAAGCCGACCGCCGATTCGAAAGCCGCCTTCAAGCCCGTGATGCCGCCCCTCTGGCAGGCCGCCCGCCTCGATGGCAAGCAGCGCAATCTGGGGATCAAGAATATCGGTGGTCAGAAGCGAAAGGGAAAACGCGGTGATCGCTAAATTTGTTAAATAAAAAAACCTTCGCAGAGGGGTGTGTGGAAGGAGTGAGGGGAATAGATAGGAAGATGTTCCCTTGGGGTGGGTGAATGCGAAAGGTTCTCTCTCTCCTGTGACCGATCAAAACGGTCATCTGGAATCCCGCCCCAAACGAGCATCCATGGAAAGAACTACAGTTGAGTGTGCACACCCAGGTAATCAACGGTACCGGACCAGTGGCATCGGGTCAATGCGGAAAAGTTATCACTCACTATGATCACCCATCTCATTTCCTGGCAGCGCATCACTTTCGTCGTGTTCATCCTGATTGCTGCGGCCTCTGTGGCGCTCATTCTCCTCGTCCATCCGTCGCATGATCGGTCGTGGGAACTCGGGCAAGGAAAGTTGCCACAGTTCACAATCGAAGGGGACCGTCTCCGCGTCGATCAGTTCCGTAATTTCCGATGGACCGGCCCAATGGATGCCGAGGAGCGCTCTGAGACGCGGACGTATGATCTGCGCGCCCTTCGCACCCTCGATGTCTTCATTTCGCACTTTGATGATTTCGAAGGGCTCGCACACATCTTCCTCAGTTTTGGCTTCGCTGACGGGGAGCAGCTCGTCATTTCCATTGAATCGCGCCGTGAAGTCGGTGAAGTATTTTCGCCGCTGAAGGGACTCTTCCGTCAATACGAGATCATGTATGTCGTCGGATCCGAAGCCGATATCGTTGGCGTCCGGACGGGGTATCGTGGCGAGCGGGTTTATCGCTATCCGACCGTCGCGACGACCGAGGAGACACGCTCGCTCCTCCTCACCCTCGGGGAGGATATCAATGCGGTTGCCCAGGAGCCGCGTTTCTATAACACGCTCACTCGCAACTGTACGAACGAGCTCACGCGTCGGGTTGAAGACATATCGGCGGCTCAGTTTCCTCTCACCTGGAAGACGCTTCTCCCGGGTTACTTTGATGAAGTGCTCTATCAGATGAAACTCATCCCAGCATCAGGGAATTTTGAAGAGACCAAGGAAATCTATCGTGTGGACAATGCCTCGGTCGATCCTATGAGTGAGGACTACAGTCGTGCACTCCGCGTCATCCGCGAGCCGACGGCACCGCCCGAAAGCGTGACAGAGGGAGAGTAGCGGTCTCATATCGTGGAGCTCGGCCCCCGAGGAATCGCGCCTTGAAAATGGGGGAGAAGGAGTAAAGTAGGAAAAATTATGAAGCAGATTGCCAATAACTACGCTTTTATCGATAGTCAGAACCTGAATCTCGCCATCCGCGAGCTCGGTTGGCAGCTTGATCATCATCGTTTTCGGGTGTACCTCCGAGAGAAGTATGGCGTTCAAAAAGCTTTCCTTTTCATTGGTTATGTAGAAGGAAGTATGACGCTGTATAAAGCGCTCCAAGAGGCTGGATTCATTTGTATCTTCAAGCCGACGCTGAAGTATAAGGATGGAACAATTAAGGGAAATTGTGATGCCGAACTTGTCCTGCAGACGATGATAGAGTACCCGAATTACCGTCGGGCGATTATCGTCACGGGTGACGGTGATTTTCACTGTCTGGTGAAGTACCTTTTGGAACAGGAGAAATTGGGCGCTGTACTTATTCCGAATCGTGAAAAATACTCAGCACTTCTGAAGCTCCGGGAATTCCGTCCATACCTGTGCTTTATGAATGATTTGAAGCAAAATCTTGGGTATAAAAAAGAAAAGACCCCGTAAGGACGGGACCTTACAGGGCAACCTTTTCCATTGGTGATTCTAGAGAGAGTATAGGCAGAATTTCGCGCTTTGTCAAGCGGGGACTTGCTTGTTCTAGGAGTGAGAAAAGCAGCCTGAAAACTGCATGTGGAGGATTTTTAACTAACTGATCTTGTATAAATTTTTTAGTTATGATCTAATGCAGGCGAAAGACTTTTATGCTTGTATATGATAAATGCTGACAAGAGAACTGTAGAAGAAATTCTCACGAAAAGTGTAAAGTATACTGCACACGAAGGGCATAATCCTTAACTTTCTAGAAAGTGCTACGAGCCAGATAATTCGTCGCATGATGCTACATATGAAAAAAGGATTCAAGGGCAATTTGGAGGAATTGACGCTCGCCAATACGAATTTCCGCCAGGTGCTGTATACGGCCAAAGACTGCCAGCTGGTGCTGATGTCTCTCCTCCCGGGTGAAGAGATCGGTCTCGAGACGCACCCGGATATCAATCAGTTTTTCCGTTTTGAAGAAGGGACGGGGAAAGTCATCGTGAATGAGACCGAATATGAGGTGGGGGACGGTGATGCTGTCATCATCCCGATGGGGGCCAAGCACAATGTCATCAATACGTCTGACACCGAGCCACTCCGGCTGTACACCATCTATGCGCCGCCGCATCACCAGGATGGCATGGTCCGCGCGACCAAAGCCGAAGCCATCGCCGATGATCCAGAATTTGAAGGCGTGACGACGGAGTAAAATACGCTTTCGATAGCGATGGAATACCTGGAAGCAGATTACTTTTTTTGAGGGTGTAAAATAAAAGTATGAGCAATTACCCAAACGATGGCATGCGGCATCCTACGGTCTCCGACCTTCTTCGTGAAGTCGGGCAGGCATTGGTGGAAGCTGGGCCACCGCTCTTCATCTGGGTTTTTGCTGCGATTGTGCTCTTCTCCTATCCGGATTGGCGGACGATCACGGATGCCGGGCTCTTCTGCTTCGGCCTCGCGGGTCTCGCTTTCCTCCGCAACCATCGATGCACCACTCGGAATCGGACAGGGGAGAATAAGTCGTAGATACTAAATACGAGAGCCATATGAGCGCTGAATCTCTCTGGTATGCGACCCTAGTGAAACCAGGGTGGGCACCGCCCGAATGGCTTTTTGGTCCAGTGTGGACAGTGCTCTACGTCATCATCATGGTGACATTCGGTTTTGTCGCCTGGCAATGCTTTAAACGACGGATGCCGTGGCATGTCTTCCTTCCATTTGGACTTAACCTTGTTTTCAATGTTGCTTTTTCACCGATTCAGTTCGGCTTGCAGAATAATGCACTCGCGGCGGTGGACATCCTCCTGGTCCTGGGGACGATTGTCTGGTTCATGCGCGCCATCTGGCCGTATGCGCCCTGGGTAGTGCTCGCCAATCTGCCGTACCTGGCGTGGGTAATGTTTGCCACCATCCTCCAATTCACGATCACGTGGCTGAATTGGCCGTAGACAAAACAGGTTCCCGTCTGAGGAAGAACGTGTTTGTGGAGATCATTCCGAGTAGGACTGAAGAGAGATGGGCTGTGCAAAATATCGTGACGCTTGAAACAGCTTATAAAAACTAAGATTATGAATGAATTTTTTCGTCACCTCGCCCATCGATCAGCTCTGATTGTCGGTTCACCGTGGGCCTTCGTCACATCCGTCCTCCTGGTGATCGTCTGGGCGCTTGCCGGTCCCTACTACGGTTATTCGGATACATGGCAACTCGTGGTCAATACGGGTACGACCGTCCTCACTTTTCTCATGATCTTTCTCGTTCAGAATACGCAGAATCGAGATGGGCGTGCGATTCAGTTAAAGCTCGACGAACTCATTCGAGCGAGCAAATCTTCGCGCAACCAACTGATCAATCTCGAAGACTTCTCGGATGAAGAGATGGAAAAGATCCACCAGCAGTTTCGTGAGCTCCATGAGCAGGCTCGCCGGAAAAAAGAGCGAAACTGATTATAAAACACCGATCAGAGAGTTGAATGCGCGGTATATGTCGAAAGCGACGAATCGATTTACGGTGACCGAAGAAGTCTGGCTCTATCCGGGTGAGTCCGCATCGTGGCATTTCCTCACACTTCCGAAAGATGTCTCTGAAATAATTCGCGAGTGTTATGGAAAAAACGCGCGGGGCTGGGGATCACTGCCGGTGACGGCGACGATCGGGAAAACTGTTTTTCAAACATCTATCTTTCCTGATAAGCGTTCCGTTGGCTATCTCCTCCCACTCAAAGCCACAGTCCGGACCAATGAGGGAATTCGAGCCGGAAAGCGCGTGACTGTGACACTTGTGATTGCTCCAAACCGGAAAAAATAATGTAGAGTATGAAGCGCTGGCGGGAGCAGGGGAGAAATCTTGGGGTGTAGAATAGGGGAATGGATATCATTTCTCACGGACTGTATGGTGGCATCGCGTTCGGACGGAAAAGCCGACCAAGCTATTGGCTGGCATTTTTCTTTGGTATCGCGCCAGATCTCTTTTCGTTTGGTCTCTTCACGGTGATGACCTTCCTCGGACTCGCCGAGCATCCGGACTGGTCATCGGGTCAGCACCCGGATCCGTCTGCTATCCCGAGCTTTGTCCACTCGCTTTACAGTGGCACGCACAGCCTCGTTGTCTTTGCCGTGGTCTTCGCTCTCGTTTGGCTCATACGGCAGAAGCCGCTCTATGAGATGCTCGGTTGGTCGCTCCATATTCTGATCGACATTCCTACTCACTCAGAAAAATTCTTCCCGACGCCATTTCTTTGGCCAGTATCGGACGTCTCTATCGATGGCTACCCGTGGAGCGATCCGCGAATTTTTATCCCGAACGTTCTCCTGATAATAGGGCTCTATCTCTGGTTCTTTGTCATTCGCCCCCGTCGACAGGCTGCTTTGGCCTTAGTGGTAAGACCGAAAAAAGTTGAGTAAAGGTAAGGGGCTATACTGAATCATATGACTCACCACATCATCAGAACCGGCACGCTCCACCGTGTCCCTCAGGACTTGCGGAGCATGCTTCAGTCACATGACGCCGTGCGGGAGCTCTGGAACGCGCTGACACCGCTCGCTCGCAATGAGTGGATTTGCTATGTGACGATCGTGAAGAAAGCTGAGACACGCGCAGATCATATCAGGCGGGCCCACGAAGATCTGGGGAGAGGAAAACGTCGTCCTTGCTGCTGGCCGGGCTGTCCTCATCATCGACCGAAAGCAGCGAAATGGTTTGGGAAGAAATAGGGAAAGTGGAAGAGAAAAAGAAAAAAGCCGGCACTTGAGAGGGTGTCGGCTTTCATTTCGGCCGCGTAGGGCCGGAGAGGGAAGTCACGCGTGGGTGAGTCGGCGCTGGAGCTCGAGCGCACAGTCCGCCCATTCGGTAGTCGGCCAGTGATCGGGTTCATCGCGGATCTCCATCTGCTTGCTTTCAATTCGCTCGAAAAAGCTATCGAGTGCAGAGCGGAGAAACGGCTCGGGTGAGTGGTGTGTGATCATGTCGCGCCGTTCCCAGGCCCAGGCGAGGATTTCCGGATAGGTACGGAAGCTGACCAGATGTGACTGGTAGCCGGATTTCGGTTCGATGCGAATTGAGACCGAGTAGCCGAGGAGTGCGTGCAGCGTCGTGTGCGGAGAGCCAGACGCGCGCGCCAAGAGCATCAGCTCGAGGCCGAAATAGTTGGCCATCTGCCGCCGCATCGGATCGGTGAGCTGGAACGAGGGGCCGTCCGTCATGGTCATGAGGTACATGAGGAAGAGGGCCGACCGGTACTTGTGGGGGCCAACCGTGGCCACATGTTCGGCACCGTCGGAGATGATGGTGTACCCGGTGATTGGGACGTCTTCTTCGCGGCGGAGCTGGAACAGGTCGCAGAGCTCGAGGGCGTTGGCCGCGATGTCTTCAGAATCGAACGAGGGGTGGATCACGAGACGACTCATGGGTGACTCCTGGTGGTGAGGGAAGGAACGGAGTGGTCTGCTCGAAAAACGCAGATGTGCTATTTTGGCGCGGAACCGATGTTTTTGTCAATCCGCCTCAAGGGCGAGAGGGTGATGCTAGAATGAAAATATGAAACGATATTGTTACATCGGCGCGTTCACTGTGCTGGGGTTTCTGGTGAGTATGGTGATCCATGCGCTCGTAGAGATTCCGACTCTCGTGATCATCGCGGAGAACTATGACGTGTACGGGAGTAGCTTCATCTGGCGCCATTGGTGGTTTTTCCATGGAGTCCTCGGTAAGGTGCTTTCAATCGTTGGAGCGATGCTCGGATTTTTCCTCGGCCGGAAATGCTGGCAGGTTCTCTACGTGGAAAAGCGCTATGGCACCCCGCGCTGGTAGAGAGAAGTACAGGCTCATGTATACTGACGAAGTAAGCAGCGTTCTCTTTCTTATGGCACGACGAATTTCCAAGATAATCTTGTGTTCCATAGCAGCTCTCCTCGTTTTTCTTGTTGGGCTGACGACATTTGTGCGTATCAATGCACCAACGGACGGTAACCCTCTGTCTGTAGATCCACCGTCATCGATCGAAGAGACGCCAGCGGAGGAGGGAGTGATGTGCACGATGGATGCCCAGATGTGCCCAGACGGATCATCAGTTGGTCGTAGTAGTCCAGACTGCGCTTTCGCCCCATGCCCAGGAGAGGTGATGGAGGATGACCTCTAGAGGATGGATACTGCTTCTATCAGCCTGGCTATTTTTCTCGCACTGAATGTTTCGGCATTCCTCCTCATGTGGTGGGACAAGGCGCGTTCGCGGGAGTGGGGCGCTGAGCGGATTTCCGAGGGACTCCTTTTTTTCTTGGCCGCCTGTTTTGGGAGCGTCGGAGTCTATCTCGGCATGTTCTGTTTCCGCCACAAAACACGAGTATGGTACTTCCTTATCGGCATTCCACTCATGTTGGCACAAAATATCGCTACGTTGATTCTGCTCCGGACATTTCTAGGCGGAGCATGAAGTCGTCTCGCAAAGTCTCTATCGGGGCTCTTCAAGGAGATTTTCGGTCACCCGGACTTCGCATGATTTTCGGATGGCTGCGTCGGTGATGGTGGCACATTTCCCCAGATTGTTTTCGCGGATTGCCTCGTCCCGCCGGGCAACCGATTCGGCATAGGGTGCGGCGGTCTTTTCGTCTGATGACGGGTTGGTGCCGGATCCTTCCGGTGCTTCTTCGGAGAGTCCACAGACCGTCCGGCAGTAGCGCTCCTCTTCGGAAGCAGCTGGATAGAGAGTGCATTCATTCGTACAGGCTTCGGGTGGGAGATCGAGATAGAGTGATTCCCTCGCGGGAGCCGCATCTTCGTCGAGTGCTGCCTCATTTGATAATAGTTCGGTATGGTCTTCGCTCTCTCGGGTGAATTCAAACGCGGATCCGAAGTCGTCGGTTTGGTCCGAGAACAGAAAAAAAGTGGCTGCTGCGGCAGTGGCAGTGAGGAGCACGGTGATGGAAAGGAGTAGAGAACGGCTCATAGCAAGGGTTGGTGAGTTGACTGGTGGTGGTCTCTAGTGTCTCTAGTATCCAGTGATGAGATCAACCCCGGCGTAGTAACGATTGAGGATGTCTTGCCAGGTGACCGAAGTGTCACGGGCGAGCCGGACGGCACCGTTGGCCGAGAGGCCGACCATATGGTTGCCGCGCGAAGCGAGCGAACAGGTGGATTCGTTCGCATGCTTGCCCGTTGAGTCGGTGACAGAGGAAAGCCACGGATAGAGGAGGGATGCCGTGCCAGTCGGCGTCTTGCAGTTCCGTCCCCAGTGGCCGTCTTCGAAACGCCGGGTCGTGCCGTCGGTCCAGGAGCTGTAGGGTGTGAGAGCGATTTCTCGATCGTACATGACGAGGGTACCGCGTGTTGCTTCTGCACCTTTCCGGATATCGGGATGGGCGACTTCCCAGTCATAGCCGTGATAGAGCTGATTGCCGGGAGTCGCATCGACTTTGAATCCTTGGTCGGCGTATTTGGTGCTCCATTTCAGCTTCCAGTAGCCATAGGTGCGGAAAATCGTTGTCATCACCTTGTCGTATTCATCCGGACCGGTGCCGGTGATCTCGCCCATGCCCCAGACATAGTGTTCGATGGGGAGTGCATTGATGATGTAGACTCGGTCGCCATCGGATTCCGGGGAGTCGTAGTAACGCAATCGGATATGGCCGCGGTACCGATCAAAGGATGAGTTTGGCCGATTCACGTCGAAAACTGTCGTATCGAGAATCGACTCGAAACGGATTTCCTTGGAAGTATCATCAATCGTGACATCAGTCTCGGGGTCATAGATACGGAAGCGTTTGTCGCCGACATACTTCACGCGGATACTCTTGTTGGCAGGAATTTCAGCGATGGTATCACCATTCCGATGGATAATACGGAACGCTCCATTCGCTTCGATCTTGAAAGCGGTATCGCGGAGGTCTTTCGGGAGGATGGAGTAGAGACCAACGGTGATGGTGGGACCGAGCAGCCCGCCGCCAAGGTCCGCATCACCTCGATCACTCGCCTTACCAGCTACCATGAGGGCGAGATAGCGTTCATAGCCGGAACGGTAGTCTGATCCACCGAAGTCCTTGTAGGCGTTATATTCGGGGCGATTGAAACGCTCAAGTTGGCGATAGCTAGCGAATGACTTTGTAGCGAAGTATTCAGCCTTATCAGATCCATAACTCAAGTATTCCTTTGTCTGGGGGGCATACTGTGAGTACTTGGTAGGGGATTTGGCGTATTTTTTGTATTTCTTTGCGAGGGACTTTAGATACTTTTTTTCTTGTTTTCGGTTCTCAAAGAGAGCTGCCCGTCCCGCCACCTTCGCATAGCGCTCATACTTCTGATAGAGGGCGCGCTGCTCGTACTTTTGGAAGCGGAGATACTTCTGGTAGAGAGTGTAATCGGCCGAGTAGTCTTCTTCGGGCGCTTCGGTGGGGAGCGGTTCTGACTCTGGTTCGATAGGTGACTCCTCTTCGGCTGGCGGAGTGGGTTCACTGGATACTTCGTCGATTGCAGTGGCTGGCTCGGGAGAGGTTGCGTTTGTTTCAGTCCCGGCTTCGAGGGGCGTCTCGGTTGTCTCTGCTGGCGCACCGCTCGGGCTTTTGGTTGGGTTCACTGGATCAGACGCGTCAGGGGATGTCGTCGTAGGCTCTTCAGTGAGGGGTACTGGGCTCAATGGCGTGTCGGTTTCGAGTGCTTTGAGCGTGAACGGAGTGACGAAGGTAACAAAAAAGAGAACAAAAAAAAGAGTTCCCTTGGATATTTTCAGAAGATAGTTCGACCGGTCCACAGTTTTTTATTTTCGCTTTCAGTATAACATAGCTGAGAAAGTAGTCCGGCACGCTATGAATTTGTCTCCTAAGACCCTCGATCCTTGACGGTTATCTGAAAATACGTTGTCATTTTTTATAAATCATCTTAGAATGGAAAGGTAACACTAATATATATATTAATAATTGTTTCAGAAGTATGGGAAAGCGAATCGTGCTGGGAGTGATTGTGTTTTTTTTGTTGGTGATCGCAATGGTGATCATGAAGTCGAAAGTAGTCATGGAAAACCGATTTTTCCAGGAGTATTCAATGCGCATGGAGAAGCAGTCCATGGGCATGATGATGGGGGAAAAGGATGATATGGGTATGATGAAGCAGGCGATGCTCGTCGATACTCAATGGGTCTGGGACCGGACCGTCTCAGCCGATGAAAAGGCGCTGAAGCCGAAACGGGTCGACAAGTTCATGCTCTGGTTTGGATCAGACGGCAAGCTTTCGGGTAAGACTGATTGCAATGACTTCATGGGGAGCTATCAGGCGAACGGTGACAAGCTCGCCTATGGTGATTTTGTCGGGACGAAGAAATACTGTGAAGGCTCCCAGGAGGAGGTCTTCACCAAGGCAGTCACGGATTCTGACAGCTATATGATTGATAAAGACGGCATGCTGGTTCTCATGATGGGTGAGGACGGCGGAATGATGTATTTCTCCGCGGCAGCTAAGCCAGTGATGTAATTCTTTGGTAGTGAGTCAAAAACCCGCTCTAGTGAGCGGGTTTTTTCGATCTCTTTAGAAAAACCTAGAAATGTTGCCAACCCTTCTTTCGAAGAACGCGGTCCGTATCAGCATCAATCTCTCCTAATCGTTTGATTTCAGTGGCTGGATTTTTGATGCCGGTACGGAGTTCATCCTCGGAGAATCCGCGTCCCATCGGGTCTTTATCAATCCATTTCTTGTAACAGGCCATGAGTGTCTGGCCTGATATTTCCCCCAAGATTGGTATGAGTGCTTCGTGGGTGAGCGTAATCGGATCGACTTCGGTGGCGCTCTCTGGCTTCATCGCCTCGGCGGGTGCGTCGAAGCTGAGGGGAAGCTGTATCTCGGGCATCGGCTTCGGTGGCTGCTCCATCGGATCTATAGGCCAAGGTTAGTGTTTATAGAGCTATTATACACCGCCTCCGAGGGAGGTGGTAAAATGCTCGAGTATCATCCCATCCTATGCAACAAACGATTGCCATCGGTACGAAGCGTTATCTTTACACCCTTCGTAAAAATTTACGAATGAGACGGCTCCGTCTCTCGGTCTCAGCGACGGGTGTTTTGTCCGTCTCGGCCCCAGTCTGGGTGACGAGCGGATTCATCGAACGTTTTTTGAGGGAGCAGGCGGAGTGGATTGAGGAGCGGCTTGGGTTTTTCCAAAAGCGGGGAGCGTCTTTGCTCGGTCAAGGAGGGAGACACGAGTATGCACAGTACAAGGAGAGGGCTCGAACGCTTGCGACCATGCAGCTCGCCCACTTCAATCAGTCATATGGCTATACCTACGGCCAAATCAGTATTCGTAATCAGAAGACGCGTTGGGGGAGTTGTTCCAAGCAGGGGAATCTGTCGTTTAATTATAGGATTGCGCTACTCCCACCGGCACTCGCCGATTACGTCATCCTGCACGAGCTCTGCCACCTCGGTGCTTTCGATCACTCGGATCGCTTTTGGGTGCTCATGGCCCGGATGATGCCGGATTATTTGAAGCGTCGCCAAGCTCTTCGCCGGGCGGGCATGCGATCAGTATCCTAAGCCCATGTATTACCTCTATATTCTCCGCTGCACCGACGGGACACTTTATACCGGGATCACAACGGATCTGGATCGGCGTCTCAGAGAACATAACGAATCATCAGTGGGTGCCAAATACACAAGGGGAAGGCGACCCGTCATACTCGTTTATTCCCGTCGGTTTCGTACGCGTTCCAATGCCTCACGCGAAGAAATCAGGATTAAATCGCTGACGCGGGTGGAAAAGGAAGTAATTATCAATCGGTAGCTCGACAGTGCCATGCCAATTGAATTATGAAGTAATTGCTTTCTATGTGATTACGGTAGAGAGCTGAAAATAGCTCAAAAAATCTGGGATGATGCTCGTGGTAGGATGAGGAGGCACAAACCTAAGTAAGATGCCGAATAGTATGATTGAACTCAATGGTATTTCGAAGAGCTTTTTCGCAGCCGGTGAACGGGTGAGTATTCTCGAGGACGTCAATCTTTCTCTTCAAAAAGGGGAGAAGGTCGCGATTATCGGACCGTCAGGATCGGGCAAAACGACGCTCCTCTCGCTCATCGCTGGGCTCGATGTGCCCGATACTGGGACAGTGACCGTCGCTGGGACGGCTCTATCGGGACTTGATGAACGCTCACTCGCCCGTTTTCGAAATGCGACGATCGGGATCGTCTTTCAGTCGTTTGAACTGGTCACACCCTTTACGGCGGTTGAGAACGTCCGAGCCCCTCTCGATATTGCTGGTCAGTCAGATATTCGGCCAGCCGACGAATGGCTCTCATCGGTCGGTCTCGAATCGCGACGGGATGCACTCCCAGCTACGCTCTCGGGTGGCGAGAAGCAGCGGACCGCCATCGCTCGGGCGCTCGTCATGCGCCCGGCCGTCGTACTCGCTGATGAGCCAACCGGTAGCCTCGATCGAGTGACTGGAGCGAAGGTTATTGACCTCTTGATTGCTGAGACCGAAAAAACTGGTGCCACGCTTGTCATCATTACCCATGACCTCGGCGTCTCGGAAAAGATGGATCGAGTGTTTGAGTTACGTGATCGAAAGCTGCATGTCCTCGCTTAAGTTCATCCCAATTTTTGGCACTCGCCTCCTTCGGCGGGAATGGTTGAAGTACAGCCTGGCCTTCATCTCGCTTTTTGTCACGAGTCTGACATTTACAGTGGTACTAGTTGGTGTCGATGGTGCGCGGGGGTATCTAGAAAGTCGCTCCCGGGAATTTGTCGGCGGAGATCTCACACTTGAGTCTGGTTCGCCGATTGATATTGGGCCGTATGTCAGTAGTCTTACTTCTTTTATCGGTGGCGAAGATCGAGAAACTTCGCTGAATCTCGCTGTGCGTAGTTCGGCTGGTGTGACGGGTGTCGCTGCCCGTGCCGTGACAAAATCCTTTCCGCTCTACGGGCGAATTGAGCTTGAGGGGAGTGAATATCAGTACCCTTCGCCAAATGAGGTGTATGTTGAAAAAGCGGTCCTTGATCGATTGAGCCTCTCCGTCGACCAAGAACTGCTCATCGGATCAGTCGCATATCGGATCCGGGGCATCATCTCACGGGAACCGGACGCACTCGTCCAAGGTTTTCGTTTCGCGCCACGACTGATTCTCTCCGAAGCTGGTTTGGCTCGCGCCATGATTTCGCTTTCGGAAAGTCGCAGTGAATATGAATACCGCTATCGCTTTACTGCTCCCGTACCTGAAGAGATACTGCAATCTGTGGTAGCGACAGCCGAACAGGCTGGTCTTGATGCTCGGGTGGCCGGAGATGGAAAGTCTGGTTTTTTACGCCGTCTCGTCAATGTCGAGCGTTTTCTCCTTATCACCATCCTGATTGGCGCCGTCCTTGCTTCGGTTAATGTTTATGCCAACACACTCTCGCTGGTTACCCGGTTGCGACGTAGTTTCGCTATTTTTCTCGTGCTCGGGGCGACCAAGCGTTCTGTAGTCTTGCTTGTGCTCGGTATTATCACCGTGATTACGCTTGCGGCAGCTCTCATCGGTACGCTCATTGGTCTGGTGTTTGTTCAGTGGCTATATGTCTGGGTGAGGGGCGAGACGGGTATCGATCTCTCTTTGGTCGTCGCACCGAAGATGTTTTTCCTCGTCATCGTCGGTACACTCGCAACGAGTTTGGCGGCCGCTCTTCCGGCGGTGCGCGATCTCTTGGCACTACAGCCGAAACAGCTCCTTTCCGGTGAGCTTACGGTAACGAGTAGGCGCTCGGCCAAATTGCTTGTTCTGATGTCATTCGCCTCTTTTCTCCCACTCTTCGTGCTCGCTACATTTTTGCTCGGCCAGGCTGATCGAGCGGCCCTTGCCATTGGGGGAACGCTCATAGTATTCATTGCCCTCGCTTTCCTCATTGGGAGCGGTGTTCGGGCACTGTATCGGCAACGCTGGCGCTTCTCGTTTTTCTTCCGATCGATCATCGCCGAAAAGCATTCAGATGGCATTTTTGGTACGATTGCCGCTACCTCACTCTGTGTTGCATTAACGAGCATTTTCACTCTCGCCCTCCTTGAACGGAGCCTTCAGAATTTCTTTGATACCGGTATCAGTACGACGATACCGAGCGCGTATGTCATTGATGTTCAGTCAGATCAGGTCGATGTGGTAAAGCGTATCATTCCGAGTGTGACACTGTTTCCGAATATCCGGGCTCGGATAGTGCGAATCGATGATCGTCTCATTCAGGAGCGGTTGCGGGATGATGTCTCTAACGAGGACCGCGAACTAGGTCGGGAATTCAATCTGACTTATCGGACCGAACTTCTTTCGAGTGAACTAGTGACGAGTGGTATCTGGCAAGCAGATCGCAGAGGTGATGTTTCGGTCGATATGGCTTTCGCTGAGCGGGCTGGTATTCGCATCGGTTCAACGGTTGAATTCTTCATCCAGGGTGTGCCGCTGATGTTACGCGTTTCGAGTTTTCGAAAGACTGATACGACGAGTGGTTTGCCATTTTTTTACTTCGTTCTTCATCCGGATGATGTGAAGCGTTTTCCAGCAAGTTATTTCGGCTATGCAGATGTCACAGGCAGCGATCTTCGATCTGTCGAGCGCTCACTCGCGGTTGAGGTTCCAAATGTGAGTGTGCTTGATACGTCAGCAATCGGCGCGACCGTGCGCGAAGTGACCGCAGCAGTCCTGACGCTCCTTTCTGTGATTACACTTCCGCCACTTGTTCTCGCGGTACTTCTCCTCATAACGCTCATTGCCTCGACATTTGCTGGACGCCGTCGGGATGCACTTCGGCTTCGGATCCTCGGAGCGACACGCCGACTCACCGTCCAGCTCTATCTCGCTGAGACCGTACTGACGGTACTTACTGTGTGTGCTGTCGCAGCGATTTTGGCTCAGGGAGTGGTTTTTATCCTGACGAAGTGGGTTCTTGATGGGGTGAACCCGGTTCTGTTTGACGTTAAGCTTTTAGAGATGAGCTTCGGCCTCACCGGAATGCTCCTTATCTATGCGCTCATCCTACTGCGGAATGGTGAACGTAGTCTCCGTGATGCCCTGACCTATGAAGAAAACAATTAGTGTGATGCTCAGTATGGTGCTCGTTTTAGTAGCCACGCTCCTCCTGTGGAAGTCTTTTCAACCTGCTCCTGTCCCGTCCGTCCAAACACCTGTCGCAACCAATAATATGGAGCCAGACACAGCGTCTCGTCTTCGGATTGTCGCCTTCGGAGATAGCCTTACGGCCGGCTATAATCTCCCAATCGATCAGGCCTATCCAGCGGTCTTGGAGCGCTCACTCGTGGCCCGCGATTGGTCTGTTGAAGTCATCAACTCCGGTGTGAGTGGTGAAACGTCGGCCGGTGGTCTCCGTCGAGCGGAGTTTATTCGTAGCCTCGATCCAGACATTGTTCTTTTTGGACTTGGTGGAAATGATGTGCTTCGGCTTCTTTCACCAGTAGAGCTCGAAAAAAATCTCGCTCAGGCGCTTGAAATTCTTCTCTCAGGCGATAGACCACCGCGCATTCTCCTTATCGGTATGCGTGCCCCAGCGAATGCAGATATGGTTTATCGAAAAGCGTTCGATGCGGTGTATCCGCGTCTTGCTGAACGCTATGAGTTGCCACTTATCCCATTTTTTCTCGAGGGCGTTGCGCTTGATCCGCAGTACACACTTGGAGACGGCATCCATCCAAATGTGGCTGGCTATGAGCGTATCGTTGAAGAGACGATACGACCAGTAATTGAGCCTTTACTAGAGAGTCTCATAGGGATGCCTTCACCTCGCGGGGAGTAGGGTTGTGCTATATCTCTGGAGAGTTCCTCAGAAGAAAGTCAGATAGGGAGTATACTGAGGAAGAGATAATTCGTAAGATTAAACAGTATGGTTGCAAAGAAATCAGCTGGGAAGAAAGTTGCCGGTTCGAAGAAGGGTCTTGGAACGGGGGTGAAAGTCGGTGCAGCATTTGCAGGCGCGGCTGCAGTCGCGGCTGCAGGGTACTATTTCTTCTATGGTTCAAAGGAGGGTGTCGCACGGCGCAAGAAGGTGACTGCCTGGTCAAAGAAGATGAAAAGCGAAGTTGTCGCCCAAGCTAAGGGTTTGAAAGCGCTCAATAGGCGTACAGTCGGTCAAATAGTGAAGAAGGTCTCGCAAGCTTACAGCGAGGTGAGCGCGATTGACCGCAAGGATCTTGAACTTGCCGTGAAAGAACTCGAACAGAATTGGGAGGCGGTGAAGGAAGAGGCGGGGAAGACCGTTCTGAAGAAAGTGACTTCAATAGGAAAGCAGGTCAAGAAGGTTGCGAAGAAGGCAGTAAAATAATTCGGATCGGAAATGGTATGATGGGGGTATCGATGCTATACGATACCCTTTTTCATCCGCTAAAAAATCAATGAAGCGGTCACTTAATTTGATTGATAGCTGGTCGGTCCCTCATTTTCTCCTCGGCACGCTCATCGCAATGCTGACAGTCGTTTTCAATTATCCGCCGCTGCCGCTTTTTTTCGTCACACTAATTGTAGCGATTGTCTGGGAATTCTTTGAGATGCGTATCGGCATCCGCGAGACGAGGATGAATGTCGTCTCGGATATCCTGATGCCACTCCTCGCCTACGTGGTGACGTTCTGGCTTCTCGGTGCGCCTGGTATGACCCATGAGCATCATGTAGCACTTCTCACCGTGACGATTATTTTCTATTCGCTCACGAGCTATGCCGCTTGGCAGGCGCGTTTTTCCCAGGATCCAGATTTTTTGGGCTAAACTTGTAGCGTATCAGGACTTCGAATGAGGGATTGACAGTAAGAAAGGAGCAACAACCCCCCAAGGGTGCCGCTATCTGTTGATTTGATGGAACGAAAAGCCCTCAATGCGGGTCGGACGACTGAATCCCAAGAATGATAGTGTCGGAAAAATCATTTCCCTGAGTACCAGGTGGGTTCCAATTTTTCGTAAGACCGTTCTGAAGGCTTTTCATCCCGAGTATAGCACTTTTTTCAAAATGTCAATAGTCGTTCGATGATATACTGGAGACAGACATCTCTTCTATGCTAGACCAGAATCGCTCAAAGCGAATCTTTGCCGGACTTATCTTGATTATCCTCTTTAGTTTAGCGTTTTTTTGGCTCTGGCCGTCAGGTGATGAGCAAGCGCCGATTCCTGAAAAGAGTGCCCCTCCGACTGAAAGTACTGGAAGTGAGCCACTCTCAACCAGAAAATCCAATCCGATATCACTTCCAGCGTTGATGGCAAAGGAGTATGATGGCCGTGATTTTACGGTTGGCCGAGTGCTTGATGACAATGCTTCTTATACCCGCTCCTTCATCACGTATACGAGTGGCGAACTCACTATTTCTGGCATTATAAATGTTCCGAAAGAGACACCACCCTCGACTGGTTGGCCAATCCTCTTTCTCAATCATGGCTACATTGACCCAGCGATCTACACCAATGGCCGGGGACTGAAGCGCGAACAGGATTACCTCGTCCGACGGGGCTATGTTGTCATCCATTCTGACTACCGTAACCACGCCGAGAGTGATGACGATCCAGAAAACGAGATAAATTTTCGGCTCGGCTACTCTGAGGACATCATCAATGCCATCGCTGCTGTCCGCAGGGCAGAGTTACCGTATCTCGATTCTGAACGGATAGGGATGCTTGGGCATTCGATGGGTGGTGGCGTGACGCTGAATGTGCTTGTGGTTGCGCCGGAGCTCGTTGATGGGGCGGTACTTTTTGCGCCAGTTTCGGCGAACTATGAGCGCAACTTCGATCGTTGGACGCGGTCCGACAGCGACATCGGAAAACGGATTATTGAGCGGTATGGAACACCCGAGGAAAATCCTGATCTTTGGAACGGCATCTCAGCCAAAAATTATTTTGATCGGATCAAAACGCCGATCCAGAATCATCATGGAACGCAGGATGAATCGGTTGAAATCAAGTGGTCGGATGAGCTCGATGGCTGGCTCGCTGAGGCCGAGAAAGAGAATGAGTACTTCGTGTATCCGGGCGAACCGCATGAATTTTCGGCTGCTTGGACGGTGGTTATGAGTCGGACGGTAGCATTCTTCGATCGGCACGTGAAAGCCCAATAGGCGGCTCATCCGAACGCTGCCGATGGTCTATAATGAGGAAGGAAAATAAATATATGAAAAAAAGCACGCTCTTCTTCATTTGTATCGGGTTCGGCGGAGTGCTTTTCGGCTTAGTATCATTTTATTTTGGATTGTGGCAGTCTCCAGCGGATGACAAGCAATCGGCTGCACGGCAGATGGTTGTGAGTGAAGGTGGGCCGGTAGCTACTCCGTCGAAGACATCAGCTGAGAAGCCTGTCTTACCGTCGAATGGCAGCACTCTGCCAGGGCGGCCGTCATCACTTGCTCCGGCAACGGCAGTTGCGAGTGATGTCGATTCATTTGGGTATGTGGCTGAGAATCCAAATGCCGCTGCTACCCTCGTGGCTGGGGCCAAGATACTGTCCATCTCGGAGCTTCAGAGCTTCGCCCTCTATTGGCTGCCCGACGGAGCGAAGCCCGAGCGCATACTCGTTCTCTTGCACGGAGCCGATAGCACGGCGTATGACGAACTCAACACTGCGCTGGCCAGTGCTAAAGAGCACAGCTATGGACTCTTGGCGCTCCAGTGGCATATCAAGTCGACTGATGCCTCTCTATCAGCGACAGATGTGTATCGGGGCTTATCGGCTTCGCTTAACTGGCTTGATGAAAAGCTCGAAGTAAAGCCGAAACTTCGCGTGCTGATGGGTTTTAATCGTGGGTCAACAATTGCCTATGAAGTATTGTCAATCGATCATACTCGCAAGCGCTCCTTTGCTGCCGCAGTGAATGTAGCAGGAGGGATTCCATTGGATGGCATCGTCGCGCCAGATGTGAATGCTAGGCCGGATCCCTTCTTCGTCGCCCTTATTGTTGGCCAGGCTCCGTCAGACCTGTACTCTGGAGTCCGCTTTTATATGTACTGCGGTCGCCAGGATGAGGATTGGGGGGCAAAGATGTGTGACCAGGTAAGCTATGCCCAAACGCTTGTGACAAAGTATGGCGGCAAGGTGGATGCGCTTGTCGCTTCGGATACTCTCGGCCGACGGGGACTCGTGAATGATCCAGATATGCGCCTTGCCTTCGTTGAGTGGCTTCTCTCTTTGGAGTGATTTGATTGATATATCCGTCTGTTTATGAAACGATTCCTCTCTATCCTTCTCCTACTCTGCATTGCGGTTGGGCTTTTTGTCGGTGTGTACTGGCTCAATTGGCTTCGCCCCGCAATCAATCCGGGTCAGGAGGTAACCTTTATTGATAATCAGCCAGTGATCCGGAATGCGCCAATCATTCGTGATGCGCCGGATTCGGCGGGCCAAGCCCCAGACAAGAACCCGCAGCTCAAGATTGAAGCGATTGCCTCGGGTCTCGATACACCGTGGGACATCGTCTTCACTTCGCTCGAGCGCATTCTCGTATCGGAACGACCGGGTCAAATCCGTGTTATTGAAAATGGCATACTACGTGAAGCGCCGCTCTATGTTTTTGAGGAAGTTTTGGAAAACGGCGAGGACGGTCTCATGTCAATTGCTCTCGACCCTGAGTACCCAACAAACCATTTCGTGTATGCGGCGATTGCCTATGCCGAGCGAGGTGAGAGCTTGACGGTAAAGGTGGTGCGCTTTATTGATACAGGCGAAGCTCTTAGGGAGCCCTTTACGGTAATCGATCAGATTCCTGGTGCGAAATTTCATTCGGGTTGTCGGATTGCCTTCGGTCCTGATGGCAAACTCTATATTACGACAGGGGATTCAACCAATAAAGAGCTGGCTCAGAATTTGAACTCACTCGCTGGTAAGGTCCTCCGGATTGATAAAGATGGAACAATTCCAACGGACAATCCGTTTCCGGAAAGCGCCGTCTGGTCCTTTGGGCACCGCAATTCGCAGGGCCTCGCGTGGCATCCAGATACCGGTCTGCTTTATGAATCTGAGCATGGTCCCTCGGTCTTTGATGGTCCAGCCGGGGGTGATGAAATCAATGTGATCGAAAAGAGTGCAAATTATGGCTGGCCGATTGTTTCGCACGAAAAGAGCCGAGAGGGGTTGATTTCACCGATTCTTACCTTTACGCCGGCTGAAGCGCCGGGGTCGCTCATGATCTATTCGGGCCGAGCGTTTCCTGAGTGGCGCGGCGATCTGTTCTTCGGTGCGCTCAAAGGGGAAGGACTGATGCGGATTCGGCTGGATAGCACTAATCCGAAAAAGGTCGCCGCTTATAGTAAGCTGCGCGAAGTTTCCGTTGGTCGGATCCGTGCCGTTGTCGAGGGACCGGACGGCAATATTTATTTCACGACTTCCAACCGTGATGGCCGCGGCAAACCAGCACCGCTCGATGACCGGATCTTCCGTATCCGCGCTCAGGACTAGGCCCATCTAAGTCCTTCTTGTAATCTTGACTCATGTACCCCCTGGGGGTATAATGAAAGGGTGAGTTAATCGCGGTTGAACCTAACCCATCACCAACTAGGAGCAAAAGGTATGGATCAGTACATTCCCAAAGTGAGCGGTCATGCACTTGTCCTCGGCGCTGGTGGTATTGGTGCTGAAATTATTCGTTCTCTTGTCGCGAACGGTGCGAACGCCGTGAGCTTCACTTATAATTCAGGGAAGGAGAAAGCCGAGGCACTCAAGGCGGAGCTTGAAGCGACTGGTGCAAAAGTGCATATCTTCCAGTTTTCCGGCGCTACGGATGAGACAGAGCTGGCTTTCAAGCAATCGCTCCAGATAGCGGTTGATACAATCGGAGAGGAAGTTTCAGTCGCGGTTGATACGATTGGTATTTCACCGAACGTTGATTTCCTCGATCAGAACCTCGATTCCGTCGAACGAGACCGGGAAGGCTGGCGTCGGGTTTTTGAAGTCAATGTCTTCAGTTCAGCACTTGCGGCTCGTGTCATCTTGGAGCGGATGCGCGAAAAGAGCGTGAAGGGCTCATATGTCGTCATTTCCTCAACGAACGGCATCAATTCATATGACGAGATGTCGTGGCCATATGATGAGTCGAAAGGCTCACTCGTTCTCCGTCCGCGCATTCTCTCAAAGCGCTACGCCAAGTATGGCATCCGCGTCAACGGTGTTGCTCCGGGTTGGATTGACACACCAATGAATAAGACGCTGCCAGCCGACTATCGTGATAATGAAATGCGCCTCATCGGAATTGGCCGGTTCGCTGAACCGGTAGAAGTGGCGAGTGTCGTCACGTTTCTTTCTGGATCAGGTGCGAGCTATATCCACGGACAGACCATCGTCGTCGATGGTTACTACCCGTTGAATTAGCAGACATCTTTCTGGTAAGGGTCTTCGCAAGGAGACCCTACTTTTTTTACTTCAAGCGAGTACAATAGGGAAGCGCTCTATCCTTAAATGACAGATTATGACCACTAAAAAAACAGTGAAAAAAAACTATGCGAAGCTCGCCCTTGCCTTACACAAGAAGCTCCGCGGAAAAGTGAGCGTGATGCCGAAGGTCGCCGTCAAGACGAAGGAAGACCTCGCGGTCGTCTATACACCCGGAGTCGGCGCGGTGTCGAGTCACCTCGCGACTCACCCAGAAGACACACCGAAATATACGATGAAGGGGAACATGGTGGCGGTTGTATCTGACGGTTCAGCGGTGCTTGGCCTCGGCAATATCGGACCCGAGGCGGCGCTCCCAGTCATGGAGGGAAAGGCGATGCTCTTTCAAACACTCGCGGGCGTGAATGCTTTTCCGATCGTGCTCGATACGCAGGATACCGAAGAAATAATCGCGACCGTGAAGCGTATTGCACCCGGCTTTGGCGGAGTCAATTTGGAAGATATCGCGGCACCGCGTTGCTTTGAGATCGAACGGAGGCTCCAGGCAGAGCTCGCTATCCCAGTGATGCATGATGACCAGCATGGGACGGCGATGGTTGTCCTGACCGGCTTCATCAATGCCATCAAAGTGGTGAAGAAGAAAAAAGAGTCGGTCCGTGTCGTTATCTCGGGTGCGGGTGCTGCGGGCCAGGCAATCGCCGAGCTTCTCCTCGGTTATGGTGTCGTCGACATCGTGATGCTCGATAGTCGTGGTATCATCGGACCGAATCGGACCGATCTCGATCAGCACAAGCAAGCACTACGTTCAATCACGAATCCAGCAGGGCTCGATGGCGATCTCTCGGATGCGGTCTTGGCGGCTGATGTCTTTATCGGCGTGTCGAAGGGCGGATTGCTTACCGCCAAGCATGTTGAAAGCATGGCTGCTGACTCAATCGTTTTTGCGCTGGCGAATCCGGTGCCAGAGATTATGCCAGACATCGCACTTGCGGCTGGAGCAACGGTCGTCGCGACCGGACGCTCAGATTTCGCCAATCAGATCAATAATTCACTCGGTTTCCCGGGCATCTTCCGTGGAGCGCTCGACCATGGCGTGAAGCACATCACCGATGCCATGCTCGTCAAGGCGGCGAAGAACCTGGCGGCACTCATCGCAAAGCCGACCGCAGGAAATATCATCCCAAATACCTTCGATAAGCGAGTTGTTCCAGCAGTCGCCAAGGCGATTCGTTAGGAATGAGAGTGGTATAATTGAGGCATACCGTCATCCTTGAACTCTCTCTTTCAATATGATTGATCATGTCTCTATTCATGTCGCTGATCTCGAGCGGGCGAAAGCGTTCTATGTTTCCGCGCTTGAGCCGCTCGGTTATGCCGTCGTGATGGAGCTGCCCGAATGGAAAGTCATTGGGCTTGGGGTGGCAGGGAAGCCGGATTTTTGGATTCTCGCTGATAGCACAAGCAAAGGCGTGCATATTGCTTTCAAGGCCGAAAATCGGAAAGCGGTTGACGACTTCTATACTGCTGCGATCCAGGCGGGCGGCAAAGACAATGGTAAACCAGGACTGCGTCCGGAATACCACGTCGATTACTACGGAGCCTTCGTCATTGATCCGGATGGCAATAATATCGAAGCGGTGATTCTGAAACCGGAATAATAAATCTATGCTCTGGATCAAGCTCTACCTCCTCACAGTGCCAGTTTTCTTCCTTATTGATATGCTCTGGCTCGGTTTCTTCGCGAAGGACTTTTATCGCGCCCAGATCGGTTTCCTTCTGCGGACCGAGTTCAACTGGTTCGCTGCGGTTCTCTTCTATCTGCTCTTCATCGCAGGCATCCTATTTTTTGCGGTAGCACCGGCACTTGAAGCTGGCAGCTGGCAGCGGGCGCTTCTCTACGGTGCGCTCTTCGGCTTTATGACGTATGCGACATATGACCTCACTAATCTCGCCACCTTGAAGGACTGGCCGGTGACGATCACACTCATCGATCTCCTCTGGGGAACGATGCTTTCAGCGCTCGTTGCGCTTGCGAGCTATCGAATCGGGGTCTTTCTTCAATCTTAAGCCAGTCTTAAAATATGCAGTTCAAAGAAACCTTTAAAATCGCCTCAGTTCCGGTCATCATCGCATCGCTCTGCTGCCTTTCGCCGGTGATTTTGGTTCTCCTTGGCCTCTCGACGGTCGGTTTCGCGACTTCGCTAGCGGATACGTTCTACGGGGAGTACAAGTGGTACTTCCGTCTGGTTGGATTACTTTCTCTCATCGGAGCGTACATTGTCCACCTCCGTCGGCAGGGCGTCTGTACGATCGATCAGGTGAAGCGGGAACGAAATCGCATCATCAACGGCCTCCTCCTGACCCTCATTGCCGGTGTCATCGGTTATATTTTCTTCCTGTATATTGCCGTCCACTATATCGGCGTTTGGCAGGGTATCTGGAAATAGCCCTTGACCAAACTGCAAATCCGTGCCAAGATAGCTTGATTTCAGTACTAACCTTTATTGCATGAGTTTTCATAACCTCGGTATCGCTCCCGGGCTCCTCGCTATCCTCGATGAGCTCAAATTCGTCACGCCGACGCCTATCCAAGAGCGCTCAATCCCAATCGCTATTACAGGTAATGATGTCATGGGTATCGCTCAGACTGGTACCGGCAAGACACTCGCTTTTGGTATCCCGATGCTCGGCCGCATCCTCGAGGACAAAACCAAACAGGGCCTCATCATGCTCCCGACTCGGGAACTCGCTCTCCAAGTCGATGAGATGATTCAGCGCATCGGCAAAAAGCTCGGTATCCGGACCGCTGTCCTCATCGGGGGTGACTCGATGGAGAAGCAAAAGCGTCAGATCCGCGCCAATCCGCATGTTATCATCGCGACTCCGGGCCGGCTCAATGACCATCTCGGCCAGCGCACCGTCAAGCTCGACCAGGTCCGCATCCTCGTTCTCGATGAGGCCGATCATATGCTCGATATGGGCTTCGCGCCGCAGATCGCTGAAGTTGTGAAGCATGTGCCAAAGGAGCGCCAGACGATGCTTTTTTCCGCGACCATGCCGAGCGAAGTCATCCAACTCGCGACCTCTTATTTGAAAACCCCGACCCGCGTCGAGGTAGCGCCACCAGGCACGGCGGTAGAAAAGATTTCCCAGGAGCTCTTCTTCGTTCCGCACATGGAGAAGCTTGATCTCCTTTTGAAACTTCTCGGTGAATATTCCGGGAGCGTTCTTGTATTCACGCGTACCAAATTTATTGCCAAACGTATTGCCCTCTCACTTCGTAACAAGGGTCATACGGCGGTTGAAATTCACTCGAACCGTTCGCTCGGCCAGCGTCGTGAAGCTTTGAGTGGTTTCAAAGACGGTCGCTATCGTGTCATGGTGGCGACCGATATTGCGGCGCGCGGGATTGATGTCACCGGTATCGAAGTCGTCATCAATTATGACCTGCCTGAAAAGGCCGAAGACTACGTCCATCGTATCGGTCGCACCGCTCGAGCGGGCCGCGAAGGTCGAGCGATTTCATTCGCTACACCAGACCAAAAGGGGAATGTCCGCGATATCGAGCGCCTCATGCGCATGACGCTCACGGTCGCGGGCGGTGTTGTCCCAGCAGGTGAGCCCAAAGCGGTGAAGAGCGTTCGCCGCGCTGCCACATCGCCGCGCTCCTCGGCCCGTCCTGGCGCCCGCCATTTCGGCCGTCGTCGTTAGGTTTTACAAAAGCCACTCCCGATGCTATTCTCGGGTGTTCATTCACAACTTAGCCCACGAAAGGGGGTGTCCTATGAATGCTGTTCGGGTAAAACTCGTGCCGCAAGAGCTCTACCTCGGCACGTTCGCTTTTTCCAAGGACTCACCGATGGCACGCGTTCTTGATATCGTGAAGCCTGAAGTCCTTCGGGCCATCCTCGTCCATTGGTATGGATTTTCGGCCTCGGTCAATCCGACGGATGTCATTGAAGACGAACTCTTCTTCATCGGCCGTTCCCAAGATCGCTACGAAGGCCGTTGCCGGCTCAAGGTGACCTATCGTCTCAAGCGGCCACCCGAGAGTCGCCCACGAAGGACTTCGCGTGATGTGAGCCGCCGCCGCAGTCTCTACTGCTGGATCGGGGCGAGTACGTCTCCGCAATTAGGCATCTCGCTTTTCCTTGGCAAGGATCGCCCACCATTTCGGCCAGCTCCTTGAAGGAGGTGTCCGATGTCGCTTGGCGCAATCTGTCCCCGCTTTCTCTGAAGGCGGGGACTCTTCTTTTTAGTGCTACGATAGATGCAATGAATAAACGAGAAAAAGTATTTTTTGTTGGGATAGTGATACTACTCCTGATGGGAGCTTTTTCCTGGTATGCCTACCTCACTCGATCGAAGGTGATTGTTGAGGTGATTCCACCAAGCGTAACCGTTGAGGTGGAGCCCGTCCTTGAACCAACGATTGTGTCAGGTGTATATGCCGAACTGACGGCCATTTCCGAACCAGCGGTACTCCAGCCGTGGGAAAATGTTTTCTTTACTTCTCAAGCACCGATGGGCGAATGGGGAAAGAGCGAGTTTCAAAACGGCTGTGAAGAGGCTTCGGCACTCATGGCCTTTGCTTGGCGAGCAGGAAAGACCTATACGAAGGAACAGGTGAAGCAGGAACTCATCGATATGGCTCGCTACCAAGAGGCGCAGATTGGTCAGGGAATCGACACTGATGCCGCCGAAACAGCAGAAGTATTGCTCGACGGTTATTTTTCGATTGCTGACTACAGGATTGCCTATGACTTTAGGCTAGATGAATTGAAACAGGCTTTGGCTGAAGGACTCATCATTGTGCCAACCAATGGACAGATGCTAAAGAATCCTCATTTCACCCGGCCGGGGCCCATCCAACATATGCTCATTATTACGGGCTATGATCCGACCACGAAGGAGTTCATCACCAATGATCCCGGAACGGTAAAGGGTGGGGGGTATCGCTATACCGAGGATATCCTCTATGCTGCCATCCGAGAGTATCCGACCGGCAAGCATTTGCCGATTACCGTTGAACGCAAGGCGATGATCGTGATCCCATCGCAGTCAAACCCTTGATTTCTCCAAGTTTTGTGCTACTCTATCAGCACTGTTTTTTGTTCGTTCATCAACCGGAGAGTGTTATGACGATGTGGTATGTTCATCCAGTGAATAAAGTCACGAATGATGAGGTGACACGCCGTCTCTCCGAACGGGGAGAGGGTTCAGCAGGGAGCTTCGAGATTCAACAGCTGGCTGAGGACGGCAAGTGGTATGATGTCGTTCTCATCGACTTCCGTCTCCTCAAGGAGATGTTCGACGAAACGGATGATCGGGGCGGTGGTGATTTCGCCTTCCTTCCATTCAAGCGGGAGCGGAGCGACGAAACGCTGAAGTTTGTCCCGGAGTTTCTGCTCCGGAAGTCGACCTCGCTCAAAGTCAAGGCAGCTCTTCGTTTCATCCGAGAGAAGGAGGAGCGTGAAGCGGCGACCTGAAGCATGCCGATCTGGGGACTCCCCAGATCGGCGCTTATTTTTTAAACTAAGCGAAGTGGGTCGTATTAAATTTCAAGTAAAAAAAACGGGCACCGGTTTGACGCGGTGCCCAAGAGGGCTAAAGAGCGGAGGGAAGTCCTCAGCTCATGTGATGGAGGAGTGAGAGCTGCTCCTTCGGAGCCTTGGCAGCAACCCGCCGCATTTTGGCCTTCACCAGGCCTTCGATTATGCGCCGATGCGCCAGGTAGCCTTCGGTGTAGGGGATGACCTTGCATGGTCCGGCCGCCTTTGGAAAGTGCCACCGGAATTCAGCTTGGTTAAATGTCGGTCCCATCCGGGTGATGACGGCATCGCGGATGGTGTAGTAGTAGTCGGGGTGGTTACGTTTGGCCTGAGCCATGTTGCGCTCCTTTTTTAAATGGTAAGTTACTTTGATACCATTATACACTCTTTACATAATAAAGTCAATAGTGTAGGATAAGAATCTATGACTACTATTTGGGAGAAGAAAATCAGTCTTGAGGAATTTCATAAGGAAAATACGCTGCCGGAAACGCCGGGCGTGTACTTCTTTCTGGGACCGGACGATGAGATCCTCTATATCGGCAAAGCGACGATTCTTTCGGATCGCGTGAAGAGCTATCTCGGCCCGGATCTCGAAGAGACACGCGGGCCAAAGCTCATCCTTATGCGTGAACGTGCCCGTTCGATCGGTTGGATTCAACTTGATTCCGTACTTGAGGCACTCCTTCGTGAAGGTGCGCTCATCAAAAAGCATCAGCCAACGTACAATACCGACGCCAAGGATGACAAGAGCTATAACTTTGTCGTCATCACGAAGGAAAATTTTCCCCGTATCCTGCTCGTCCGGGAGCGAGATATCGAGACAGGCAAGTTTATGGTGCCAATCCAAGAAAAGTTCGGGCCATATACCCGGGGTGAGGCACTCCGCACCGCACTCAAGATTGTGCGACATATTTTCCCATACCGTGATAAATGTACCCCGTATGTTGAGCTCACTCCCGAGCAGCGAGAGAAATCCCGACCCTGTTTCCATGCCCAGATTGGTCTCTGCCCTGGTATTTGCGCCGGAACAATTTCAGCCGTTGAGTATCGAAAAACAGTGAAGCGTATCGCTCTCTTTTTCGGTGGCAAAAAAGCGGACCTGGTGAAGAATCTTGAGAAAGAAATGCAGGTTGCGGCGAAAGAACTCCGTTTTGAGGATGCGAACGTAATCAAGAAACTCCTCTTTGACCTCGGTCATATCCGTGATGTCGCGCTCATGAAAGCGGACCGTGAGGAAGGTTCGGCGGCACGGATTGAAGCGTACGATACAGCCCATCTCCAGGGTGAGGCAACCGTCGGAGTGATGACGGTCGTTCAGCATGCACTCGCGAAGAAAAGTGAGTACCGGCTGTTTACGCTCCGCAATAATCACGGCGGCAATGACCTCTCGGCCCTCGAGGAAATTTTGACACGTCGTTTGGCACACAGTGAGTGGACACTGCCAGAACTCATCGTGGTCGATGGAGCGCTGCTCCAATTCGATGTCGCGATCAGAATCCTCAAGAAAAAAGGACTGACTATCCCAATTGTCGGCGTGGTGAAGAATGGCAAGCACAAAGCCGATCGCATCATCGGGCCACGTGGCCTCGTGAAGCGTTTCGAACAAGATATCCTCCTCGCCAATGCGGAAGCACACCGTTTCGCTATTGGTTTCCACCGCAAGAAAAAGCGGGAACAATTCCTCCAAGGCTGATCTCTCAGAAGCTTATTATTAAGTGATGAAGAGAGGTCTTGAATGTTCATGTTTTTTCTCTTCTTCAGACGGACGTCTGAAGAAGAGAAATTGAGGGGGTGAAGTGGTTTGGATGGTATCTTGTATATTTGTGCAGAACGACGATGGCAACCTGAATGTTCCCTACCTCATCGAGAACGATGGTCAGGTGAATCTCAACTGGAACTGGCTCGACAATAAC
>Ga0163144_10003468_pt1 | contig 35879 bp, 34 predicted proteins | sample OliLak19BULKMAT1_FD_123175 | JGI IMG/M metagenome (GOLD analysis project Ga0163144, IMG submission 123175) | Freshwater microbial mat bacterial communities from Lake Vanda, McMurdo Dry Valleys, Antarctica - Oligotrophic Lake LV.19.BULKMAT1 | ecosystem: Environmental > Aquatic > Freshwater >...
CTTCGTCGACGCCCTCGAGACCTTCGCCGCGGATCTGCGCCGCGCGCGTCCGACCCTGTTCTTCACCGTGCCGCGGCTGTGGCAGAAGTTCCAGGTCGGCGTGTTCTCGAAGCTGCCGCCCGCGAAGCTCGAGCGCTTGCTGCGGATTCCGGTCGTGTCGTGGCTCGTTCGTCGCAAGATCCTCAGGGCGCTCGGGCTCGACCACGTAAAGCTCGCCGTGGGCGGCTCGGCACCGATGCCGGAGCTCTTGGCGTGGTACCGACGCCTCGGACTCGAGCTGCTCGAGGGTTACGGCATGAGCGAGAACTTCGGCTACTCGCACGGCAACGAGCTCGGCCAGGTCCGGCCGGGGTATGTCGGCACACCGCACGTCGGCGTCGAGTCGAGGATCGCGGATGACGGCGAGATCCAGGTCAAGAGCCCAGGATCGATGATCGGCTACTTCAAGGACCCCGAGCTCACGGCCGGCGCGTTCACCGCAGACGGGTTCCTCAAGACCGGCGACCGCGGCGAAGTCGATGCGCGAGGTCGGCTCAAGATCACGGGACGGCTCAAGGAGCTGTTCAAGACCAGCAAGGGCAAGTACGTCGCCCCGGCGCCGATCGAGAACCGGTTCGCGCACCATCCGTTCGTCGAGGCGGTGTGCGTGAGTGGACCGTCGCGGCCGCAGCCGTACGCCCTGGTGATGCTCGGGGCCGACGCGCGCAAGCTCGCAGACGGCGACGGTCGGCCCGTGGTCGAGGCGAGCCTCGGCGAGCACCTGTGCGCGATCAACGCAGAGCTCGATCCGCACGAGGCACTCGCGTTCATCGCGGTCGTCAAGGATGTCTGGCTGATCGAGAACGGCTTTCTGACTCCCACGATGAAGATCAAGCGCTCGGCGATCGAGCTGGCATACGAGTCCGAGCTCGATCGCTGGTACACGGCCGACCAGCAGATCGTCTGGCAATGACGTATCCACGCCCGCCTGAATGGTTCGCCAGCGCCGCCGCGCCGCGCGGACCGGAGCGCGTCGCGAGGTCATCGCCATTCGCATCGGTGATATCGACCGGCCCGACGGGTTGCATGGACGACGATGTCTGCGATCCCCATCTCGAGGGCTGCATTTGCGCCGACTGCGCCAACTTTCCTGATTGCGCGGACAACTTGTCGGCGTGCGTAGGCGGTGCGCCGGACGGCGACGGCATTTGCTACGCCACCGCCGAAGAGTGTATCTGCCCGGACTGCGTCGGTGTCGGACCCTGCCCCCTGAGGCCCAGAGCCCGAAGGGCTCATCGTCACTGATACGGGTTCTTCTTGAGACCCACTGCGGTGGGCGCTGCGGTCGGTTTGACCACAGGCACCACTCGCGGCCGCTGCTGCGGGGGCAGAGCGGCGACAGGCGGCACAGCTGCCGAAGCGGACGCTTCGGACGCCGCTGAAGCGATCGGTGCGATCTCCGTTGGAGGTGCTGCCCGCACGCTGGTCAGCCGCGTCGCGACATTTTCTGTCGGCGTGATCGAGAGCTTCTCGGTGCTCCCGTCGTCGAACGAAACCTCCACGGGCACCACCGCATTGCCCGCCGGAAGCGTGAATGACGCGCTCTTTTCGTCGAATTTGATGTGATCGGCGCCGGCAGCGCGAACCTCGGTGATGGTTCGGTCCGCGTGGAGCTCGACTTGGATGGTGTTGCTCTCGCTGGCCACAACGGGCGTCGCGGCTGCTTTCGGGTTGCCTGGAGGGCCGTAAATCAAGAGGCCGCCTCCGACCCCGACTGCGAGCGCCAGAGCGGCCAGGCCTGCGTACAGGCCCGTCGACGAGCCGCCCGGGCGGCGCTGTGCGACGGGGCCGCTCATCACCGAGGGCCCGACCGTCGGAGTTGCGAGCTGGACCGCGGGCAAGCCGCGAGCACCGAGGCTCTGCCTGCCCGCCAGCGCGTCTTTGAGCTCGCTACGTCGCCTCTGGATGCGATCACCTTCCAGTCGCTGAACCAGCTGCGCAACGTCGGCGCTGGTCGCGTTGTCGCGCGCGTCCATCACGTAGCGTTCCAACGCGTTGGCGAACGCTTGTGCGGTGAGAAAACGGTGCTCGACGTTGGGTGCAAGCGCGTACAGCAAGATCTGATCGAGCACCTTTGGGGTCGTCGGGTCGATCTGCGAGAGCGGCACCACACGGCCCTCTGCCACGGAGCGAAAGACATCGAGCTCGCTGTCACCTTGATAGAAGCGATCGCCCGACAACAGCTCCCAGAGCACGATACCGAGCGCAAAAATGTCGGCGCGTCGATCGATGGGCTGACCCAGCGCCTGCTCCGGCGGCATGTAACGAAGCTTGCCTTTCAGCTGGCCGGTGGAGGTGTGCACCAGCCGCTCCGCCGCGCGAGCGATGCCGAAATCAGTGAGCCGAACCGAACCATCGATTGCAACCAGGATGTTCTGGGGGCTGACGTCGCGATGCACCACCTGTAGCGGCGTGCCGTCCATGCCGCGCTGTTCGTGCGCGGCGTGCAGGCCGTGGAGTGCATCGATCGCGATGCGCACGCCAATGGCTCGAGGGATCCGCAAATTTTCGCGCCGTGCGCCGGTGAGGATGCCGTTCACGCTGGTGCCCTCGACGTACTCCATCACGATCAAGTGTTCGCCAGCGTCTTCGTAGACGTCGACGACGTTGACCACGTTGGGATGGTGGATCAGCGATGCGATGCGGGCCTCTTCGTGGAAGGCCATGGCGAACTCTGCGTCGCGCACCAAGTGTGGATGCATCCGCTTGATCGCGACGACGCGTTCGAAGCCGCCGGCGCCGCGCTGACGACCGACGTAGACGCTACCCATGCCGCCGGCGGCGAGCTCGAGCAAGAGCTCGTAGCGGGCGACGTAGAGCGCGCCCTGGCTCGCCACGTTGGCGCCCGGTTGGCTCAAAGGGGCATACGGAATGCCGGGCTGCGAGGGAATGGGCGCCCCATAACCAACGGATTGCGGCGACGAGAGCTGGGGCCAGCTGCCCGAGTGATGGTGGCCCGAGCTGGGGCCATGCGGGCCGTGCGAGCCACCGCCACCTTGGCCCGAAGGAGGAATCAACGAAACCTCCCTGCGAGCGCGCCGAAGCTGGGCGACACCTCGAAGCGCAGCGCGGTCTCGCTCGCGCCCAGTGTCGACCACTCGGTGGCGAAGATGCCGATGGCGGCAGTGGCGACGCCGAGCCCTGCGGTCACACCGATCAAGACGTTGGTACGAAGTTGGCGCGAGCGGCCGTCGTCGAGTCCCGCTTGGGTGGGGGTCTGGTCGAATTCGTTGTACGCATCGACAGTATCGAAGCTGCTCCACGCGAGCACGCCGCCGGCGCCGAGCGTAAGGCCGAGACCGACGAAGAAGACCGCGGGGTGCAATGGCTTCTCGTCGTGTGCTGCTGGTTTGACTGGCGGAGGAGGCGTCGCGGTGGTGGCCACCGGCTCGAGAACCACGTTCTGTTTGGCACCAGCCACGACGTTGACATTGCGCGAAACCGGCCCGCCGCCGCTCGTGGCAGAGACGGCGTGGTCGCCCGGGTCGACCCACCAAATCACCGCGCCCTCGACTGCATCGCTGTCGACCTTCACGTCGGTCACGCCAGGCCGCACCACGATCTCCAGGCGGCCGAGCTTGGGCGTGAGGCGCGCGATGCGCTCTGCCACTTCTTCGTTGGCTGCTTTGTCGTTCGGGTAGTCCTTGCGCAGTCGCTCACACAGCCGTGCCGCGATCAGCAGGTCGCCCGCCTTTTCGCGCGCGTCGACGGCGTTGAGCAAAGCGTCGGGGTGGGGCGCGACTGCGTACGCCTCCTCGAACAGCTTGGCAGCACGGGGGTAGTCGTGCCGGGTGAACAACAGCTCCCCCTCGCGGAATTTCTTCCCGGCCGTTGCCGCCTGCTCCTTGGTTGGGGGCGCCTTGCCGGGCTCGCCCGCGAGCGCGCGCGCTGCGACGCCGAAGCTCGCGGCGAAGGCCAACGATGCGAGTAGGGGGCGGGCCTTCACGTCCTTCGAAAAGGTACGAGATTGCCCGAGAAAGCGCCAGCGAGCCGACTGAGTGCCCGCGGCGTCCCGCTCCCAAGAGTTTCTGCCGGCACAGGTGCGAACGAAGTTGCGCAGCTTGAGTTGTCAGACTAGTTTGTCTGACATGTCGACCGCCACGAGCCCTGCCGAGCCCCGCTCGTCTGCTCAGCAAGGGTTTGCCGAGCCGCGCTCGTCTGCTCAGCAAGGGATTGCCGAGCCGCGCGACGAGGCTGATCGCGTCGCACGGGAGGTGCTCGAGCGCATCGTCGGTGGGCAATACCCGACAGGGCTGCGGCTGCCATCGGAGGCAGATCTCGCGACCGAGCTACGCTGCGGTCGCAGCACCATTCGCGAGGCGCTGACGCAGCTCTCCACGCTCGGGGTCGTCGCCTCCAGGCGCGGCTCCGGGGCGTACGTGCTCGACTGGCGGCGCGACGGCACACCGGCGCTCTTGCCCTACTACCTGCCGCAAGCTGCGCTCGAGGGCCAAGGGCCGCGGTTGATCCAGGAGCTTTTGGAGATGCGCCGGCTGCTCGCCCAAGAGGCGGTCAGGCTCGCCGTCCGCTATGGCGACGCGGCTTCGCTGGCCGGCCTGCGCGCAATGTTCGAGCGCTCGCTGGGTGTGAGCGACCCTGTCGCGCACGTAGCCATCGAGCTCGATATTTTCCGAGGCTTGGTCGTCTCCAGCAAGCTATGGCCGGCAGTCTGGTTCGCCAACGCGTTCTGGGTGCCGCTGCGCGACTTGCATTCACACTTCGCTCCGCTGGCCGGTGGTCCGCCAGCCGACTACGGCACAGCGATGAAGCGGCTGCTCGACCTGGTCGACGCGCGCAAAGAGCGCGAGGCAGTGCGACACGTCAGCGCATATCTGACGCGTGTCGACGCCGTTCTCCTCGATCGTCTCGGCGCGGCTGCGCCTGCCGTCACGAGAGCGCCGAAATCGAGAGTCCGTCCGCTCGAGCGAGCGAAATCGTCCACCAAAGAAAGGAAGCGATCATGATTTTCCCCCCGCTCATCGCCCTCGGGGCCGCCGCAGGCGGCGCCGCGCTCGCGCGAGGCCTGTTCTCCGGCTACCCCGATAAGCGGCTCGCGAACAGCCCGCTCACCGCAAAAGAGCAGACAATCATCGCCGCCTGCGCGGACACATTTTTCCCGCCCAATGGTCCCATTCCAGTGGCTGGCACTGCCGCAAACCTCGTCGAATACATGGATCGCTACATCTCCCGGCTGCCCGAGACGCAGCGTGTATTGGTGCGTCTCTTGCTCTGGTTCATCGAGCACGGGCCCTGGGTATTCGGACCGGCACGCACGCGCTTCAGCAGCCTGGACGAAGCCGGGCGCTTACTCGTGCTCGACAGCATGCGGACGAGCCCGATCTACTTCCGGCGCATCGCCTTTCTGTCGATGCGCACGATGCTGACGATGGGCTACATGGCCCACCCTGCAGTCGCGCGCGCAATGCGCTGTCAAGCCAACCTCGACCCCTTTGCTGCCGCGAGCACGACATGAACGCTGCTTCACTCCCCATTCACGGTCGCACCGATCGAGCACCTCTCCAGTTCGAGAACGACGACCCGCACGCCGGCGTAAAGGTCTTCGAGCAATACAAGGCGGACATTTCGCTCGACTGCGACGTGCTCGTCATCGGCAGCGGGCCTGGCGGTGCGGTCGTCGCCAAAGAGCTCGCCGAGGGCGGCCGCGATGTCGTCCTGATGGAAGAGGGTCCGCCATTCGGCAAAAAAGACTTCGTGACCGAGCCAGGCGAGGCCATGCAGCGCATCTTGCGCGAGGGAGGCACACGCGCGAGCCGCGGCAATATGTTCATCCCCACGATGCAGGCCAATGCGCTCGGGGGCGGGTCGCTCATCAACTCGGCTATCTGCGCGCGGCCGCCCGACTGGGTATGGCAAAAGTGGAACAACGCCACCGGTGTCGAGCTGGATGGCAACGCGCTGGCGCCGCACTTCGAGCGAGTCGAGAGATTCCTATTCGTCGAGCCGACGCCGCTCGCCGCGCAAGGCGAGCGCAATCTTCGCTTCAAGCGCGGCTGTGACGCACTCGGCATTTCGAGCGAGCCGACGTGGCGCAACGTCAAGGGCTGCAAGGGCTCCGGTGAGTGCTTCACCGGCTGTCGTAATGGCGCAAAGAAGTCGACCGACGTGAGCTACGTGCCAGCCGCCATTCGCGCTGGGGCGCGGGTCTACACCAGCGTGCGAGCCGAGCATCTCATCCGCGAAGGGCGCAAGATCGTGGGCGTAACGGGGCACGTCGTCGAGCCGTTCACGGGCAAAGAAACACACCGCGTACACGTGCGTCCGCGAATCGTCGTGCTCGCCGCTGGGTGCATGCAGACGCCGGTCATCCTTCAGAAGAGCGACACCCTGCCGAACAACCGCTGGGTCGGGGAGAAGCTCTTGCTGCACCCCGGCCTCGCGATCATGGCGGTCTACGATTCGGACATCGACCCCTGGCATGGCGCGACGCAGGGGTACCATTCTCTCCATTACTTGAAGCAAGGGATCAAGCTCGAGGTGTTATGGTCGCCACCTTCGGTGTTGGCGGCTCGTTTGCCAGGGCTCGGTCACGACTATCAACGGCACCTCACCTCCTACAACCGCATTGCGCCGTTCGACGTCATCATCGCCGCCGACCGCTCGTTCGGGTCGGTTCGCGCCAAGCGCAATGGCTGGGACCCGAACATCTCGTTCAGCTTTCACCATGACGATGTGAAGCTCATCCAGCGAGGGCTGGTGCTGCTCAGCGACATTTGTTGGGCGTCGGGGGCGCGGGCGATCTTGCCAGGCCTTCACGGGGTCCCTGAAGAGCTCGAAAGCAAGGCGGAAAGCGACATCTTGCGCACAATGGACTTGAAAGGCAGCGACACCATCACCGCTGCCAATCACGCCTTCGGCACCACCCGCATGTCGAAGACCGCGAAAGAGGGCGTGGTCGACCACGAAGGCCGCTGCCACGAGCTCGATAATCTGTACATCGCCGATACAGGTGTCTTCGCGTCCAGCCCCGCGGTAAACCCGATGCTCGCAGTGATGGGGTTGGCTGATCGGCTGGCCAACAATCTCCTCGCACGAGGTTAGGGTCTGATGGCACTGAATTTGAACTTCGCGTATGCCCAGCTGGCAATTCACCGCTGGATGTTGCGCGACAAGGTCCGCAACGAGGCGTATCGCAAGGCGATCATGGCGATCGTGAAGCCGGGCGATGTCGTGATCGACGTCGGCGCAGGGAGCGGCATTCTCAGCATCTTCGCGGCGCAGGCAGGCGCTCGCAAAGTGTACGCGGTCGAACGAACAGGCATCGCCCGCCTCGCCCAAATGATGATCGAAGCGAACGGAGTGGGCGATCGCGTCGAGATCATCCAGTCGGATCTCGAGGACATCGACCTGCCAGAAAAGGCCAACGTCATCGTCTCGGAATGGATGGGCGGCCTCGGCGTCGACGAGAACATGTTGCCGCCAGTGGTGATGGCGCGTGATCGGTTCCTGGTTCCTGGAGGCAAGCTGATCCCGGGCAAGGTCACGGCTTTCATGGCTCCAGGCTGGGTCGACGAGTTTGCCGAGCTCGAAGAGTGGCGTGCAAAGCCGCACGGCGTCGACATGACGCCGATTGCGACAATGACGAGCAACGAGTCACACATGATGGTCAGCGACATCGGCATCGGCGATCTGGTGGCTCGGCCCCAGCCAATTTGGACACACGACGTCTATACGTGTCCGCTGCTCACCGCCGACACCTCGTTCAGCGCGAGCGTCAGCTTCGTCTGCACCAGGGCCGGCAAGGTCTCGGGTCTCGCGACCTGGTTCAGCGCCGAGATGGGCGACGGTGGTGTCCTATGCAATGCGGTTGGCGAGCCCAATACGCATTGGGGTCAGCTGCTCTTGCCGCTCCACATTGCACGAACAGTCGATGAGGGCTCCACCATTCACGTCGACCTGGTTTGCCACCCCACCGCTCCCGGCAGCACCGAGATCGAATGGACAGTCCGCATCGGGGACCACGTCGAAAAGCACGATACGGCGCGGCGCGGCTGAGCTAGCCCCTAAACAAGCGATGGGCCACTGGCGAATGGCGCAAACGTCGAACAGCGTGACAACGCGCCTGACCGCGAGCCGCGCAGAAGATCCTGGGCTGCTTCGCCATCCGACGAAGCGTGCGAAGGTGCGCGGGCTGGCGGTCATCTCGCGCACCTGGCGCGCGAAAGCTCGGGATAGCCGGCGTCGAGGGTCCGTCGCATCCGCTCTTGAACGTTCGCGATCGTCTCGCCAGGCTGGGGAATCGGGACGTGGGTCGAGATGGTGACGGTACCAGCCCTGCGCTGGCGCGATCTTCGGACGCGGCGCTCACCGATCAGAAGACGTGGTGACCCTCGGTCGGAGCGTGGCCGCTGCCGTCAGTGATGTCGACGTGATGCGCGCCCGCGGCGAGCAGACCTTCGTCGCGGACCACGCGGTAGAGCATCGCCGCACCCCAGCCGGTTCGCACCGCGGCGTCGAGGCGTGTCAGCGGTTGACCCTGGTGAAGCGGAACGCCGAGCAACTTGGCGGCAGCTGCCGGCAACAAGTTGAGTACGAGCTGCTTGGCGACGACCTCGCCGCGTCGCGTGCGCAGACGGAAGCCGTTGGCGATTCGTTCGGCGCTGTCGGCGCGATCGGTGAGGTGCGCTTCGGCGCCGGCGTGCTCGGCAGCCTCGATCATCAGATGGGCCAGCGTGCCGATGCCACCATCGACGTGGCCGGTCCCGCGGAACGGGTAGTCGATCGCCGCCAGCGCAAAGGGAGCTTCGGCTTCGTCGACGCGGGCCTGCACCGTGATCTGACAGAGCGAATCGAGGTAGCCGCGCAGCCGTCTGGCGTCGCGCAGCCCATAGGCGTCGAGCATGGTCGCCAGGCTCTTGCCGACCCAGCGCAACAGCGGCGCGTAGCGCAGCGCGCTACGCGCGTGCCGCAAGAGGGCGCGAGCATCGAAGGGAAGCAGCAGATCCGGCTCCTCGAACAGCGACCACAGGGTCGCAGCGAGCTTCGCCTGGTCGGCGAAGAAGGCGCGCACCGCACCGGCGTGCGCCGGCTCGGCCTGCGCCCAGGCCTCCACGAAGCGGTCGCGATCGGCCGGGACGTCGAACGACAGCTCGGGCGTTCGCACGTGAAGGACCGGATCGAGTATCGACACCGGCACCTCGAGCCCATGTCGACGCAGCGCCGTCTGGAAGAAGCCGTCCGCCCCGAGACCGGCGAAGAGCGTCGCTCCCGACTCGTAGGAGGCGTTGCCGCGGCGGAACGTGCTGGCGCACCCGCCGGCGTAGGAGAGCGTCTCGAAGAGGGCGACGCTACGGCCGAGCTCGGCTGCGCGCAGCGCCGCGCCGAGTCCGCCGAAGCCTGCGCCCACGACCGCCACGTCGACCTGCGCACGCCGCGGCGAGCCTCCCGAGTCTCGTTGGTTGGTCATCGCTTCGACGGTGGGCGCGCTCTCGATCGCGCAGAGGTAGCGTGCGTCCTCGACATGACCGAGCGTGGCCCGGCCGGGGTGACGATGCCTGCCCGAATCACCTTGGCGCGGCTTTTCTTGGGGCTCACGCTTTCGTTCGTGGTGACGGTGTCCCGCCCAGACAGTAAACAGACCAGCCGTCAAAACGCCCCAGCTGTGACGACGATTCGGTACGGCATCCCGTCGAACGAGCTGGGTACCGCCGTGTCCGCAGCACGCTGATGGCGTGCAGCGGCTGCCACGCCGGTTCGGTGGCGCACTCGACAAGCTCATCGTGGCCAGGGCGAGTTTCCATCGCGGGCGCGGTACCGATCGGGTGACGGCTGCTCGCGTCGCTATGTCTGTCCGGTGAGGCCTGCTATGCGCGTGCGACCGAGGACCTGTAGCGCACTGGCTCCCCAGCTCGTGCCGCTTGGCATCTCGGCACCATCGGTTGAGGGCCCGCAGCGCGCCCCGCCGGGGATCAGCGCGCCCGGGCGCCGACCGCAACCGCGACCGGGACCGGCGACCAGGGCGGGCTCGCGCTTCCGACGGCACCCTTCTCGTCGTTCCCCCAGCAGCTCACGCGTCCGCTCTTCCGGAGCGCGCAGGCGTGCTGGTACCCGGCGACGATCTTCGTCGCGTCGTCGATGCCGGGACACGCCGTGGGCTTCGGCTGCCGGTCGGCGCCCGTGCAGTGCAGGCCGTGCAGATCGTTCGCCGGGCTCCAGCAGAGCACCTTGCCGCTTCGGGCGACGGCACACTCGTGCAATCCGAACGTCGTGTCGCGCGCGACGTCGATGACGGGCTCGAGATCCGCCACCTCCGTGAGCGCGAACGCGGCGGAGTCGATCGGGGTGCGCGACGAGAGCACGCGGCCGCCCTTCGTCACGACGGTCAGCTTCGAGAACCATACCTCGGCGTCGATCGCGTCGTCCACGCCCGGGACGAAGGTCGGCGTGACGGCAGCGGGCAGCGTCTTGTCGGTCGTCTTGTTCTCGAGGTGTACGCAAGCGACGCGCCCGGAGCGCGCGAGAACGCAAAACAGTCCCGTCGCGCCGAACATCGTGCCGGAGACGCTCGTCGCCGGCGGGAACCCGCTGACGGGACGCACGTCCGCGTACAGCGCGTTCCCGCGGGGTCCGTCGAAGCGGCGATCGAAGTGCACGGCGGCGACGCGCCCATCGTCGAACACGGCGTAGCTCCAGCCTTCGATCACGTTGCCTCTGTCGATCGATGCCAGGCCGCCGAGGTGCTCGATCCGCGACGGCTTCCAATCGGGGTTGTACTTGCCGAACGTCGGCTCGAGGGGGAGGCCGAGAACGAAGCAGGACGGCTCCGCCTCGCCGTCACGCGCGCAGAGGTATTTCTCGGACGAGACGATCGACGCCACGTTCGACAGCCCGGCGACCAGCTCGGGCTTCGCGAAGCTCGTCCGCTGGCGCGCCTTATCGTCCCATTGCCAGCTTCCGAACCCGGCGCCCCAGCAAGCGACGGTGCGATCGCGCAGGAGCGCACACGTCCCGGTGCGGCCCGCGACCACGTCGATGGCCGCACCCGGGAGCGCCACGTCGACCGGCGTGCGCACCTGACGAGCCGCGCCGCTACCGAGCAGGCCCGACGTGTTGTCGCCCCAGCAGAAGATCTCGGCGCCGCGCAAGGCGCACGTGACGCCGGGGCCCCCGCCGATCGACGTCGCTCCCGCGAGCCCCAGCACGGCGGGACGCGGCATATCTTCCGCAAGCAGGTCCATGGCTGGGGAGCCCGCGCCGCGTTCTCCGCTCGCGCGGGCTCCCCAGCAAACGGCGGTTCCGTCGCGCTGCAGAGCGCACGCGTGACCCTTGCCCACCGCGAGCTCGACGGCCTGTACGCCGCGGACCGCGACGGGCCCCGATCCGACGTCCGTGCCACTGCCCCCGAGCTGATTCGTGTTGTCCGCACCCCAGCAGTGGACGGCGCCGTCCGCGTCGGCAGCGCACGTGTTCTCCCCGAACGCGGCGATCGCGACCGCGCGCGCCACGCCCTTCGCGGACACGAGACCATTCCTAGCCTCGGTCGTTCCGTCCCCGAGCTGACCGAAGGAGTTCGCGCCCCAGCAGACGACGCGCCCATCCTCGACGATGGCGCATGTGTGCTTTTTCCCAGCTGCGATGCGCTTCGCGGCCGCGATGCCGGGCACGGGCGTGGGCGCCGCGAGCAGCTTCGACGGCGGCTGCCCGCACTCGCCGGCCGCGTTCTCGCCCCAGCAGACGACCTCGCCGCCCGCGCCGATCGCGCACGCGTGCGACGCGCCCAGCGCGACCCCGCGGGTGCCGGTCAGCCCGGGTGTCGTGACGGGCTTCGCGCTCTCCGGGATGCCGAGCGGCATGTCGCCCCAGCAGCCGACCGCGCCGTCCTTCGTGCGGGCGCACGTCGTGTTCTCGGACGCGGTGATCTCGACGACGCCCTCGAGCCCATCGACGAGCGCGGGCGGGTGCGGCAGGCGCAGGCCGTCGGACGTCCTGCCGAGCTGGAACTTGGCGTTCTCGCCCCAGCAGAGCACCTTGCCTTCGGGCGTGAGCGCGCAGGCGTGCGCGTCGCCGAACGCGACGCGCCCGGCGACGGGCGCGACGGGCGCGGCGGGCGCGGGTGGGGCCGTTGCCGCGCCCGAGGGCGAGCTCGCCGCAGGTCCGCCGTCGCTCGCCGCGTCCGTCGACGTAGCCTCCGATCGGCAGCCGGCAGAGGGGGCCGCCGAGGCCGCGACGAGAATCAGGACGGCGACGTGCAGGGGTCGATGTGCGCGCACGCCGGGAGGTGACCAGATCTTGGGAGGCCAGGCAATCGACGGCTGCGACCTCTCATGGCCGATCGAGCCGGCGCAGCGCTGTCTTCCCCATGCGCGCGGAGCTACTTTTCGCGCGCTCTGTTCGATGTGCACAGCGACCCCATCAGCCAGCCGTCGCCCATTCTGCCCAGCGCGCGAAAATAGCGAGCACGCATTGGGGGAAGACCGATGTCCGCGCAGGCGCGGAGCGCCGAGCATGCCAGCGAGTTGGTAGTTCGTCACGATCCACAGCCTACCATCTTGATACCCCAACTCGTCGAGGTGTCAGCAGCAATGGCGCCGGGCGACGGTGCGTTCGCCTTCTTCAGCTACGCCCCGGAGGAGCGCAGCTTCGCCAATGCGGCTTCTGCTGCAGGCAGCGTGATCGTGCGAGCCGCCACGATGACGTCGGCGACCTGGGCGACCTCGAGGCCGACAGCGCCAGCGCTGGCAGCAACGCTGCGCGCGTGCAGCGACATGTGTCCGCGCTGAATGCCCTCTGTCGCGAGCGCACGCAGCGCTGCAAGGTTCGAGGCCAAGCCAGCCGCGGCCGCCACCATCGCGAGCTCACTCGCCGTCTTGATGCCGAGCACCTTCATCGCGGTCTTTGCGCCGGGGTGCACGCGAATGGTGCCGCCCACGATGCCGAGGGCCAGCGGCAGCTCGATCGAGCCCTTCAGGGCGCCGCTTTCGTCTTTTCTCCAGATCGCCAGCGGGCGATACACGCCGCTCCGCGACGCGAATGCATGAGCGCCTGCTTCGACCGCCCGCCAATCGTTGCCGGTCGCTATCACGACCGGGTCGATTCCGTTCATGATCCCTTTGTTGTGGGTGGTGGCGCGATACGGGTCTCGCTCGGCGAAGATGGAGGCCTCCACGATGCGGGTCACGACGTCGGGGCCTGCGATCGAGTCAGTGGCCAAGAGTGCTGCTGGCGCCGAGCCGCTCACGCGCACGCAGCGCTTCTCGGCAAGGTTCGTCAAGATGCGCAGGCCCACACGGCCACCAGCGATCTCCGCCACGCGAGGCGCGATCGCTTCGGCCATCGTGTTGACCATGTTGGCTCCCATCGCGTCGCGCACGTCGACGTGGAGGTGGACGACGAAGAGGCCCTCGCCGCGATCGAAAGACTCGAGCGCGCGCGCCCCGCCGCCGAAGGAGACGATGTCGGGGAAGGCGGCGTTTGCAGCCGCCAGGAGCTCTTCAGCGTGCGCGGCGACAGCGGCGATGCCCCCCGCTCCGTCCTCCACGTCCCAGAGCTGCACCTGCGCAGTGGTGATGGGCGGGTCGGCATCGGCGGTGAAGCCCCCGCCTTCGCGAATCATGCGGCAAGCATTGCTCATCGCGGCGACGACCGACGGCTCTTCAACCACCATCGGGACCAGGTAGTCGCGACCGTTCAGCGTCATGTTGAGGCCGATGGCGAACGGCAATGCGTACACGCCGACGACGTTCTCGACCATCCGGTCGGCGATCTCCGTGGCGAGACCGCTCTCGAGCGAGGCGATTTCTTCGCTGGACAGCCCACAGCGGCTCTCGAGCTCGCTCTGCCGCTCGGCGATTGTTCGCTGGTAAAAACCGGGGATTCTCGAGCTCTCGGCCATGTCGCTGGCGACCTTGCCAAACCGTCCAGTCCGCGTCCAGGTTCGTTCGATCGTTTGATCCGCGTGAGAGGCCGTGAGATGGCCCAGCGATGGCCAGCAATCATCACAAGGTGGACTTCTTCGAGCTCGCAGTGAGCGACATCGCGGCGGCGAAGGCGTTCTACACCAAGATTTTCGGCTGGACGTACGAGGACTACGGCCCCGAGTACGCGGACATTCGCGGAGCGGGTCTCAGCGGAGGGCTAGCGCTCTCCAAGACTGCCCCGGTTCGCGGCGGCGCGCTGATCATCTTCTACTCGGACGATCTCGCGGCCAGCGAGCAGGCGATCCTCGAGGCTGGCGGGACGGTCACCGACCGTCACGAATTTCCAGGTGGGCGCCGGTTTCACTTCCGAGACCCCGCCGGCAACGAGCTGGCGATTTGGACCAAGGTCTGACGCAGGCGATGAACGAAGAGAGCCCGCCTGTCGACCCCGCGCTGGAGCGGGCGCTGAAGCGGCGTCCAGCCGGCTGGGTGCCGCCCGGACCGGCGCCGCACGGCGCGCTCGGCAGGCCGGAGCTTTCGCCCACGGCAGAAGAAGACCTGTCCTTTCTGACGGGAGACTTCCGCATCTTTCAGCGGCGTCGTGGGCATCGCTGGTCGCTCGACGACTTCACCACGGCGCTGTTTGCCATTCGCGCTGCGCGCAGCGCCGGCTCGCCTGCTCGCTACGCAGACCTCGGCTGCGGCATCGGCAGCGTACTGATGATGGTGGCTTGGGCATTTCCTGAGACGCGCGCTGTAGGCATCGAGGCGCAGGAGCTCTCCGTCGGGCTGGCGCGTCGCTCGCTCGCCTACAACGGCATCGACGATCGCGTGCGTATCGTTAATGGCGATCTGCGCGATGCACCGCGATCACTTGCCGAACCGGCCTTCGACGGCGGCTTCGACCTGGTGACCGGCACGCCGCCTTACATCGCGCTCGGCCATGGCTTGGTCAGCGAAAAGGAGCAACGCGGGCCCTGCTGCTTCGAAACGCGCGGGGGCATCGAAGAGTATTGCCTCGCGGCAGCTCAGATCTTGAGGCCGGGGGGCATCTTCACGGTCTGCGCGGGTGCACTTCCCGAACAAGTAGATCGCGGTGAGCAGGCCATCGACGCCGCTGGGTTGTCGCTCATCGAGCGGGTCGACGTGGTGCCACGCACGGGCAAAGCCGTGCTCTTCCGCGTGTTTGTAACGAAGCGAGGCGCTGTCAGTGAGCCGCCCATTCGAAGCGAGCTGGTCGTCCGCGACGCGGCGCTCGCCATTACGGATCAAATGCGTGCCGCCCGCGACGAGCTCGGCCTGCCCCCATTGCCGTGAACTCGCCGCGCTCAACGGCGCGGCCCCGCGCCCCACTTTCGAACCTCCACCATCAGGCAGCGGTCTTCGACCACGTCGATGCCTGCTTCGACCATTGTTTTCGTGAAAGCCGCGTCGCGAATGCCCGACTGCAGCCACACGCAAGCAGGCTTCGCCGACACGATGTCGGATACATGCGCCGCCAGGTCTTTCGCGCGCCGAAAGACGTCCAGAATATCGATTGGCTCGCCGATCTCGGCCAGAGACCGAAACACGGGCTGCCCCAAGATCACCGTCGCCTCCGGGTAATAGACCGGCACTGGGATCACCCGGTAGCCGGCGCCCTGGACGGCGAGCGGAACGTAGTGGGCGGGTTGGTCGGCTGCTTGTTCGGTCTTGATGCCGAGCACTGCAACGCTGCGACTCCCATGCAAGAGCGTCCGAAGTTCGTCGTCAGTCGCCAACACGCGGCCAGGCTGCTTCACGCTGGAATGGATACCTCAAGGAACGCAGCCGCAGTAGATCTCCGCGACCAAGGTGCAGAAGTCATCCCAAGTGACCTGGCAACATTCGGGTACTCCGAGCACGTTGCACACGGTTCCGGCGCACGGGTCGCAGCTCGGATCGAGGGGATCGCCGATCTGACACGGGCCGTGGTTGCAGGTGCCGCCACCGCCGCCACAGTCTGCCGGGCAGCTGACTGCGGTCTCGCCTGCCTGGCAGATGGCGTCGCCGCAAGTCTGACAGGCGCCACAATCGGTGGGACACGTGCCGCAGGTTTCGCCACCATTGCATGCGAAATCGCCGCAGCTGGTGCCGCTCGTCGTCGTGGTGGTCGCGTTCGTCGTCGACGTGTTGGTGGACGTCGACGTCGACGTCGACGTTACGCCGGTGTCGCCGCCATTCGTTGGCGCACCGCCGTTCGAGGGAGCACCGCCATTGGTGCCGGTGCCACCCGCAGCATCGGCTCCGCCACCACCGGCGAAGACAGCGTCCGCCGTACCCTCAGCGCAGCCGAACAAGACAACGAACCCGAGTAACCCAATCTGGAAGGAATTCATGCAGCACCCCGCACGGTAAGAAGAATACCGAGCTTTGGGGCGCCCGCGAAAAGAACTTCTCAAGGCGCAGGGGGGCTACCCAGATTTTGCGGAGCTGCGGGGATCGCGAGCTGGAAATCGCTGGTATTGTTGCCGGTGTCGGTCGCGTTGCCCGCGGCGCCGCCGGGCAACCGCTCGAGCGAGCGATCCGCGTTGTTCGAGGTGCAGCCGACCAGGTTGACCGGTGTGCCCTCGCAGTTGTAGCCGGCGGTAAACGGATTCGTCGCGCCGCAATAGTAACAGAGGGCGTCGAGCACCAAGGCGTTGCGCCGGAGAACGATGCTGACTTTGTCGGAGACGAGCCCAGTGCCCGCGGGCAGCTTCAAGTCTGCGGTGCCGGCAAAGCCGCCACCGGCAATCAGGTAGTGCCCGTGCGAGGGGAGCGTTTCTCCGTTGCCGGACCATTTGATCGAGTACGTCGCCGAGCTGTCGGAGCGCGTGGCAATTTCGAGATCGGTAGGCAGCACGACATCGACCGACAGCGGGTTGTAGATCTCGATGAAATCGTCGGTTCCTGCGCCAGGGCCGCGGGATCGCGCCTCGCTGATGAGCAGCTGGTACTCGCCGCATACGCCGCTGCCGGCGCAGACGCCGGACACGCAATCGGAAGCCTCGTTGCAGTCGATGCCGACACCACACTGTGGGCAGACGCCGCCGCAGTCGATCGCCGACTCGTCCTGATTCAGCTCGCCATCGACGCACGATTCCTGGCAGGTCAGCGCCGCTCCGCAATCCATACTGAGGCAGTCGCCGTCGACGAGACAGCCTTCTCCGTTTTCGCAGCCCGGACACGAGAGGCCGCCGCAGTCGATATCCGTCTCCCCCGGGCTCTCTACGGTGTCGGTGCAGGTCGCGGCGGCGCAGGTGAAGGTGTCGGTGCACAGGTTGCTCGGGCAGCCGCTGCCGTCGACGCACTCGACACAGACGCCTACCGCATTGCACACCTTGGCCGGGCCAGTTCCTGTGCAGGCGACACCGAGGCCCTTTGGGGTGTGGCTCGGAGCCCCGCTTTCGCAAGTGTCGACCGTACAATCTTGGTTGTCGTCCTCGATGTCGTCATCGTTGGCCTCGGTGGTGATGCTGCCGGAGCCGTCGCAGATGTTTCTCAGGCAGTCGTCCGGGACCTGCACAGTGACAACCGTGTCGACGCCAGCTGCGTCGACGCCGCACAAGTTATTTTCGCAGGTGCGAGTGCCGCATTCGTTGTCGGTGCCTTCACAATCGCTGGGGGCCTCGCAGGCAGTCACGCCGCCACCACCACCACCACCACCGCCAACGCTGCCCGTTCCGCCGTCGGAGCCGCCGTTGTTGCTGCTCGTCGACGTCGAGCTGCTTCCACCTTGGGGACCGAGCAAGCTGGTGTCGTAGATATCGCAGCCCACCACCGCGGAGATCGCCAGCGCGGAGATCGCCAGCGCAGTTGTCGGGGCGTGACGACCCAATCGGCACAAAGCTCGCATAAGATCCTTCTACGCTATATCCGAGGGGTTCTCCCGGCTCAAGATGCGACCTTCGATGCTGCCCGCCGCTCTGTCATCGGTGTTGCTTCGCGACGCGAGCGGGCGCGAGCGCGCGCTCGCGGACGTCGCGGGCCTCAACACCGCGGTCGTGCTGGTGTTTTTGCGACACTTCGCGTGTCCGAGCTGCAGCGACACAGCCCATCGGCTGGCGGCTCGCGCTCATGAAATCGACGCCTTGGGATGCGGCCTGGTGGTGATCGGCAGCGGTTCTGTCGACGCGCTGCGAGGCTTCGAGGAGCGTTTGGGCTTCTCGCGCGCGGTGGTGGCGCTGACTGATCCATCTCTCGCCGCGCACCAGGCGGCGGGGATGGTGCGCTCCAAGTGGGCGACCTTCGGTCCACGCGCGATCGCTCGTTCGCTGTCGCTCTACGCCGCTGGGCACTACGCCAAACGCAGAGCCGACGACGGCGACCTGGACCAACAGGGTGGTGTGCTGGTGTTCTCGCGGGACGGGTTGATCTTCGAGCACCGCAATCATTTCGTCGGTGACGACGTGGAGCCGAACGAGATCGTTGCGGCGCTGTTGGTGAGCGAGGCGAGCCACGCCGAAGTGCGGACCTGACATGGCACCTCTGTTCGTCCATGCCGCCAACGTCTGCTTCCTGTTGGCTTATCTCGTTCGCGACATCCTCAAGCTGCGCATCCTCACGTTCGCGGCAGGGCTCTTTCTATTGGTGTTTCACCTGGTGCTGGAGCCGCCAGCGTGGGGCTTCGTCGCATGGGACCTCTTATTTTCAGTGATCCAGGTGGTGCAGATCAAGCGCTTGATCGACGAGCGCCGGCCTGTTGCCCTCTCCGACGACGAGCGTTCGGTTCATCGGCTCGCGTTTCGGTCGCTGTTGCCGCGCGAGGTCAAGCGCCTCTGCGCGCTCGCGGAGATGCGCGATCTCGAGCTCGGAGACGCGATCGTGAAGAGCGGTGAAGAGCCCGATGCGCTCGTCCTGATCTTGAGCGGTGAGGTCGACGTTGTTGCGAACGGCGCGCACGTTGCCACCTTGAAAGAAGGACAGTTCATCGGTGAGATGACGTTCCTTGCGGGTGGCAAGGCGACCGCTGACGCCTGCAGCAAGGCCGGTACACGCGTCGCTCGCTTCGAGCGCAGCGCGCTGTCGCAGTTGATGAGCGAAGCGCCCGAGCTGCGATCGCAGATTCAGGCGAGCCTCGGCCAAGACTTGGTCGCCAAGCTTCGTCGCTGACGATGATCGTCAGGCCGCGCGGAGCGCTCAACAACGCGCGCAGGACGCCGCTCCGCAGCCGGCCCGTCAGTCGTTCCGGCCGTCGAGCCCGCCGGCACACCGGAAGAGGCAGCCAGGCTGTATACGGATGCCGACGGCCACATCGCCGCCGCGGGCTCTCTGTCGGCTTCCGGCGACGCGCAGTCGGCGCTGAAGTCGTTGGTTTCGACTTCGATCAATTCGTGGACCGCTTCATTCGTGACGCGCCGACGACTCGCGGGAACCGCTGACGCGCTGTGGCGCTAGCGTGACGACGCGCGCGGCGGGCTGACTGCCACTCTGTCGAGCGCGACTAGCATGCTCACGTCCGCATCCGCCAGGAACACCATCTTCTTCGAGCGGAAGCCGGCGGACTCGACGCGCACCTCGTGCTCCTTGCCGCCCCCGGGGATGACGGCACGGATGGGAGCCTTCGTGAGCAGCACGCCGTCCATCATCACGCGCGCGTACTTGGGCTCGACGTCGATCTTGAACACCATCGTGCCAGCAATGGCTTCCGCCGCGCTCGGCTCGGCTGCCTGTTTGGCGACGGGAAACGGCGGCAACAACGTCGGGGCCGCCGTTGCCGTCGTCGGCCGGGTCGCGGCGACGGAGCGCGCCGGTGGCGGCGGCGGCACCGAGTGACGATCTCGACTCAAGGCCATCAGGAGCCCACCTGCGCCAACCGACGCAGCCACGATGGCGGGAATGAACCATCGCCGCGACGTGATGCTCGCCGCGACCGGGTACCTGCGGTCGCCGTCCGCGACGACGTGGGCACGTGCAGCGCTCGACGGGCGAGCGCGAGAGAGCAGCACCGGGGGCGCGCTCGGGGCAGACGCGACCGGCCGAGCAGACGGCCCAGGCATGGCCGCCAGCTCCTGGGGCTCCGGCGGAGCGGCGGTGAATGGCCCCGAAACGGCCGCGCTCTCGGGTGTCGATGACCAGGTGATGAGACGGCCCTCATTGCTCGGCTTTTCGACTGGCGCGAGCAGCTCGTGTGGCGGCGGCAGTGCCGGTTGCGACCACGGTCGCGCAGATGGGCTGCGCGAGCCCTCGGCTCGACGGGCGGGCAGGTCGCGCGACTCCGCTTCCGCCACGCGTTTGCGTTGCCCACTCTCGCGGGGCGAGCCGCCTTTCGGTGCGGCGTCGATGCGCGCCGCGGCGCCGGCAGACATTGGCGGTAACCGCAAAGACACGTTTCGTTGGGGCGACGAAAGGAGCAGCTCGATTTGGTCGTCGCTCGCAAGATCCGCCAACAAGCCGAGCGCCTGCAAGCGGTTGCCCGGGGCTCTACGAAGCAGCCCCTCGATCGAGGTCGAGCCGTCGATGTGCAACAGCATGTCCGCCAGGTGGCGAGGCAGGTCCGAAGTCGAGAGGGAAGCAATGGCTCGGACCTTCGCGTGCAGGCCACCCAGGTCAGCCTCGAGCCACCTATCTCGTGGGCCTGGGCGTGAGCCCAGCGGGCGCGGCTACACTCGCCGGTTTTTTCAACGGCACCAGCAACACTGGCGGTTCCGATCTGGTGTCGGCAGGCGGCTACGACATTCTCGTGGCTCGGCTGGACGCTTCCGGCAACCACCTATGGAGCAAGCGCTTCGGAGACGCCAGCGACCAATACGCGCAGGCGGTCTCGAGCACCCCAGCCGGAGAGGTCGTGCTGGCTGGCAATCTGTTCGGCGCGGTGGATTTTGGCGGCGGCGTGTTGCCCCTCCAACGGCAGTCGAGACGCCTTGCTGGTCAAGCTCACTCGAACGGCGATCACCTATGGAGCAAACGCTTCGGGGACCTGAGCGATCAGAGCCTCGGATGCAGTTGCCGTGGCGCCGAACGGGGATGTGATTGTGGCCGGCGAATTCTTTGGCAGCGTGGACTTCGGAGGCGGCGCGCTCAACACCGCAGGCAACAGCGACATCGCCGTGGCGCGCTTCGACGCTTCCGGCAACCACCTATGGAGCAAGCGCTTCGGCGACTTCAACGAGCAGCGCGTGACCGGGATCGCAGTGGACGACAGCGGCAACCCCTGGCTCACAGGCTACTTCGTAGGCGGGCTCGATTTCGGTAGCTTCGACGTGTTCGTCGCAAAGCTCGCCGGCGACGGAACCCATCTGTGGAGCCAACGTTATGGCGACAGCAACGTCCAATACCATTACGCCCTGACTGTCGCCCCAGACGGTTCGCTGTGGGTGCTGGGCATCTTCCTGGGGGTGATCGACTTTGCCAGCGGCGGTCAGCTCGTCAACGTTGGCGGTTTCGATGGGTATTGGGCGCACCTGTTGCCGTGATCGCTTGATCCCCATTCGACGCACGCCGCGCAAGAGCTGGCCGCGATGACGCTGCGCCATCGTTGATGCGCGAGCCCGCCCATCACCCCGCAACCGAATAGCCACGCTCCAGAAGTGCCGCCAAGAGGCGTGGCTTGGCCTCGTCCGACACGACGCTGCCATGTGCGGGCACCACGTGCTCGAAATCGAGCCCGCCGAGCGGCGCGATCGAATTCAGGAACGCTGGCTTGTCCTTGACCAACATCAAGAACAGCCGGCTCACGCCGAAGCGACCGTAGGTGCCGAACAAGCCAAGCACCATGCGTGGCCCGATGCCGGGCGGTGAGCCCATGTTGAAGGCGAAATCGGTCACGAGCAGCGCCTTCGATGCATGATGAAGGAACAGGCTCTCCTTCATGCGCGGCATGCCGTTCACCGCGAGGTGCGCGAGCTCGTCTTCATATGGCCAACTGTCCACGCCGAGCGTGCCTTGCCAGGTGACGTCGGGTTGCTTCTTCTGCGCGCTCTTCGGGCCCCACACGCGGGCCTTCGGGTGTGCTCTCACGGCAGCCGGAACGCCTTCGAGATGCGTCAGGTTCGGCGCCACGATATCGCTGAGCTCGCCTAGGCCGGCGAGCTCGAGGGCGGTCATGGTCGATGCGGGTGACAGCAAGATCCGCCCGGCCTTGAGCTCGATCACCATCGTGCGCAGCGGCAGCTTCATCAACGGCATGCTGCGTTCGGTGTCGAGCAAGGTCAGCTTGGGCAGGGCGGGTTGCATACCCCGCACGATACCCCGCCTTCTCCCATGATGGCGGGCCATGCCCTCCACCTTCGATGAGGCGCGCGAGCACATCGGCGGTGAAGCCGGTGGTCTGCCCGATCACAGGCTACTCGCCCACGGCGCGCTCGATGACGACAGCGGGCGCGCTCTGCGGCAACGGGCGTTCGAGACCGTTCGCGAACCTTTCGAGCGAGCGAGCTAATCCCGAACCTCTTCGCTGAGCTGGCGCGAGGGAACCGGAAAGCAACGAGGTATCGTCCTCGTGATTGGGCGCGTGCCTCAATCCGTGCCACGGAGGTGTTAGCGTGGCGCCATGCGCCTTCCCTGTCGTCCCACCACAACGCCAATGACCGCGATCACCAGCGTCTTCCTTGCCGCGCTGGCGTGGCTCAGCTGCGCAGCGCCACCTGAAGCTGCGGCACCGCAGGCTGAGCTGCTCCAGACGGGCCGGCCATGTGCACCTGCGGCCTACTCGTGCGAGCCAGGTCGTTGTGTGGCCACCATCGACAATCAATGTGATCTCCCAGTGACCTGCCAGCTGCGAATCGAGAGCCAATGCCAAACTTCGGCCGGCGAAGTCGGCCCTGCCACCGCGTCGACCAAACAAGTCACCCAGCTCGCCAAGACTTCCAATGCGCTCGAGGCCGCGACCAACTGCGGGCAAGGCGCCCCCGTGTCGACCACTGTGGTCGCGCTCGAGTGCATCTGACCACCGCGGTCAGCACGAGGTCATCGCAAGCACGCCAATCGCAATCGACAGCGACACCACGCAAACCGTGCCGAGCGCGAGCTGCCACTGCAGCCGACGAGCGCGCGTGACGCCGGCAGCTTGCCCCAGGTTTGTGCTCAGGGTCGTTGCACCTAGCGTCGGCGTCTGCATCGATTTGCGGAGCCGAAGGCTATCAGAACTGGGCCCTAGCCCGGGTCAATCGGCTTCGCCCTCAGCCGTCGGCAATGCGATAGGCTCGCTGAGATGACGCTTTCAATCGTCGCTGCCGTCGGGGCCTCGGCTCTTCTGTGCTTCGCCTGTGGCGATGATGCCACCTCAGCAGGGGGCTCCGGTGGAGCAGGTGCGAGCGGCATCGGCGGCAATCCCACGCCCGGCTCCGGGGCGTCGGGAGGGGGCGGCAGCGTGGGCGTTGGTGGCGAGGCCGAGGGCGGCGGGGGCACCATCACCACGGGGCCGACCACCAGCCAGGGCTGCATCGACGGGCAGGGGTTGGCGGAGGGCGAGCACACCTTCAGGCTCGAAGATCTCTCGCGCCGGTACATTTTGCGGCTGCCGCTGGGCTACACCAAAGACACGCCGTGGCCGCTCGTGCTGGCATTGCATGGCAACGGCGGCAGTGTGAGCTATTGGGACGTCACCAGCGGCGAGCGCAATATCCGCGGCGTGCTCGAGGACGACGCCATTCTCATCATTGCAGAGGCGATCGGGGGCAATTGGCGCGACTACGAAATGCCCGCAGACACCTGGCCCGCGCGAATCGAGAGCGAGCTGTTGTATTTCGAAGAAGTGCTCAGCCAAGCCAAGGCAGATCTGTGCGTGAACGAGGACGCCATGTTTTCGATGGGCTTCAGTGGTGGTGGTTCGTTTTCAGGTGTGCTCGGCTGCAGGCGCAACGACATTCGCGCAATCGCCGTCGGCGGCTCCGTGATCTACTTCGACGAAGCCGACTGCATTCACACCCCCGCCGCGTGGATCACCATCGGCACCCAAGAGCTCGAGCCTGCGCGCGAAGAGTTTCGCGATTTTTTTCGCGACCTAGCCGAGTGCTCGGCAACGGCGATGCCCACCGAGCCGAGCCCCTGTACGGCCTACGACGCTTGCGCGAGCGAGACCCCGGTTCACTATTGCCAGCACCCGGACGGCCACATCTGGCCAGACTTCGGCAGCGAAGCGATGTGGGCGTTCTTCGCGCAGCTCGTCGAGCGGTGAAGACCCTCAAGTGACGAGAACGGCGCGGAAGCGGACGCGGTTCTCCATCATCTTGCCGAAGGCCTCTTCTGCCTTCTCGAGCGGAAACTTCTCGATGCGTGGACGCACGTTGGTCAGCGCGCTGAAGGCCATCGTCTCTTCCGAGTCGATCGCGACCCCGCTGGGCCAGCCGGCGATCGTCTTGCCGGAGAGGAGCGGGAAGGCCGAGATCTGCATCGGCTCGAATGGCGCGGCGACGATCAGCAGCTTGCCGCGAGGCTTGAGACCGCCCACCGTGCTCGCGATTGCGGCGCTGTTGGGTGCGGTCGCGAGCACGAGATCCGCGCCGCCGAGCCGCTGGAGGCCTTCGGCTGCGCCTACGGCTTTTGTATCGACGTACTCGTGCGCGCCGAGCTCGCGCGCGAGCGCTTCTTTGTCGGAGCCGTTCGAGAGCGCGACCGTACGAAAGCCCATGCGAGCTGCGTACTGAATCGCGAGGTGACCGAGACCTCCGATGCCCTGCACCGCAACCGTATCGCCGGCGCGCGCGCCGCTGTTTCGGAGCGCGTTGAAGGTGGTGATGCCCGCGCACATCAGCGGGCCAGCGTCGGCCGCGTCGAGCGCCTCGGGGATGCGCGCGGCCGCCATGCTCGGCACGATCGCATAGTCCGCGTAGCCGCCGTCGAAGCTGACGCCGGTCACGCGCGGGGCGACGCAGTTGATGAACGCACCTCGTCGACACGCGGCGCATTCGCCACAGTGCCCGCCATACCAACCGACCCCGACGCGATCGCCGACCTTCCAGTTGCCGGCATTGGTGCCGACTGCGTCGACGCGCCCTGCGAGCTCATGGCCCGGCACTCGAGGCAGCACGATGCCCGGATAGCCGCCGGATTTCGTGAACACGTCGCTATGGCAGATGCCACAGGCCTCGACCTTGACGCGGAGCTCGCCGGCGCCCGGATCTCGCACGTCGCGCTCGACGAGCTCGAACGGACCGTTGGCCTCGGTGACTTGGACAGCTCTCATCTTGGACATGCAGACCTCCTCAGGGCGGGTCGCGGTCTTGGCGACTCGGGAGCCGAAGGGTGACCCAACGCACTCCGCATGTCGAACCCCTTCCACCGTGCGACGTTCCGCGCGTCGGCTTCTGTGTCCCTCTAGGCGGGAGATTGACGGTCGCATCGACCCGAGAGAGATAGGCACGATATGCGACACATTCTCGTGACCGGGGCGAACAAGGGTATCGGGCTCGCGATCGTGAAGAAGATCCTCGCCGAGCATGGCGACGCGTTCGTCTATCTCGGCTCACGCGATGTTGCGCGGGGCCAGAGCACGGCCAACGAGGTCATGCGCGAGCGCTCCGACGCGACACCGCGCATCGAGGTCGTTGGCATCGACGTGGCCGACGACAGCTCGGTTGCCACGGCGAAAGCGCAGATCGCCAAAAGTCTCGCCGGAGAAAAGCTATACGGCATCGTCAACAATGCTGGCATCGGTTTGCAAAGCGACGACCACGCTGCCGTGCTCGGCACCAACACGCTGGGCATTCACCGCGTGTGCGAGGCGTTCTTGCCGCTCGTCGAGCCGCAGGGCGGGCGCATCGTCAATGTGACGTCAGCGTCCGGTCCGACCTTCGTTGCGCAGTGCAGCCCCGAACGGCAGCGCTTCTTTCTCGACGCAGAGATGACGTGGCCGACGCTGCAGGCCTTCATCGACGAATGCGTGAAGCTGGCCGGTCGCCCCGGGGGGGTCGCCACAGCGGGGTTGGGCGACGGTTCGCCTTATGGCCTGTCGAAGGCGTGCGCCAATAGCTACACCATGATTCTCGCGCGAAGGCAGCCGGGCTTGCGGGTCAATGCGTGCACGCCGGGCTTCATCGCGACCGCCATGACGCAGCCATATGCAGCGTCGTCCGGGAAATCGCCCGCCGAGCTCGGCATGAAGACACCCGCCGAGGGCGCCACGGCGCCGCTCCACCTTTTGTTTGGCGCCCTGGAGGGCAACGGTCACTACTACGGAAGCGACGCCAAGCGGAGCCCGCTCGATCGCTACCGCGCGCCCGGGTCGCCTGAGTATCGCGGATAACAATCTGCGTCCCGAGCCGTCACCACGTCGACGACCGTCCACGTCGACAGACCGGAGAATTCTACGGGCGCACGGGGTTTCGCGGTAAACTGAGCACAGAGTGGAAACGTTCGACGACCCTGCGCTCGAGCTCGAAGCCGAGATCGCCGACGCGGCTGGCGTCCAGCCAAACACACCAGTGTGGATCGCCGGCGTGGTAGTCGGCCGCGTCGAGACCGTCACGCTGGACGAAGACAGAGCTCGAATAACCTTCACGCTCAACCCGGGAGTCACGCTCTCGGAGGACGACTGCGCGCTCATCGCGTCGCGCAATCTGAGCGGAGACAAGGTGCTCAAGCTCACGCACCGAACGGCCGGGCCACCCCTCGCTCCGGGCGGCGAGCTACATTGCACCGAAGCAGAAGGCGCGCAGATCGGTGACCGAATCGCAGCGATTCTGGAGACCGTTTTGGAGGGCAAGGGCATTGTCGGTCGTCTGCTCAAGGACGATAGCCTTGCCGCGAAGTTCGAGCGTTCCTTGGAGCGTCAGAAGTAGGTGTGTCACCGGATGGTTCGGCTCGCTGTCGCGTGCTCGCTCATTCTCCTCGCCTGCGGTGCGACGCCGTCGAGCTCGACGAGCGAGAGCGGCTCACCCGCAACCTCGGTCGCCTCGGCGCCGACCGCGACTCCAACCACAAGCAGCGCGCCCAGCGCCACCACTTCATCGCTGGATTTGCTCCCAGAGCCCACGCGACTGCCCGCCTCGGCATTCGTCACGCTCGCCAAGTATCCCGAGGCGCTGTCGCCAAGAGCCGCCGCGCTACTCGCACAGCCGAGCGAAGACCTGCAAGGCAACTTCCTCTGGGCTCGGTCGTTCGAGAGCAAGGCGCCGCGATATACGGCGTTCACCGTTCACGTCGCCGAGGGCCCGATCAAGCTCCCCGTTCTCGATCGCTCGAAGAGCGCGCCGACGCACCTCGTCACGACGACGACCGCAGCGCTGCGCTTCGGTCGGCTGGTCACGATCGACTCGCTGACGATGGGCCTCGGCGGGCCGATGGTCGCGGCGACCTGGCTGAGCCCAGCCGGTCGATACTCCATCTTGCTCCTGATGGAGCTGCCTCCGCACGACATCCCGGTCTCGGACAAGGCCCGCGCGTACTACGAGCAGATCGACCCGGCGGCCGTGGTGCGAGAGGTCGCCCTCGGAATCGATCCGCTGCTGTTCCCACGCTGATCAGGGGATCGCCAAGGAAGCAGCGGCAGAAGCCAGAGAAGACTGGTAAACAAAGCGCGTCCGGATGACGACGAGCGCAGCAGAAAAAACGGCAGCGCGCGGCGCGCGACTCGGATCGCTCTCGGAGGCTCGGGTGGAGCAGATCTGGCCGGGCTGCGATTCCAGCAGGCTTCGTTCTTCGAGCGGTAGCGTCCGCAAAGATCGATGAAACACAAGCCGAAGAAGCTCCGCTCCCCGACCGAGATTGAAACGATCGGGCTTCGCACCATCTTGGACTCGATGGTGGAGGCAGTCTTCGTGGTGGACGATTCCGGACGGGTCGCGCTGACGAACCGCGCGCTCGACGAGCTGCTCGACCGAGACGCGCGTGGCAGCCGTCCGAAGAAGCTCATTCGGAGCGATCAGCTGCGCCTCGCTGTGCGTCGCGCGCGCAAGCAACGAGTCGCAGCCGACGTGGAGATCGAAGGCGTGATCGGTGAGCGCACGCTGACGTTTCATGTGCAGGTCAGCCCTTTGCCAGGCCCCGGCGGGGTGGTCGTCGTGCTGCACGACGTCTCGGCGCTCAAGGCTGCTGATCGCGTTCGCCGCGACTTCGTGGCAAACGCTGCGCATGAGCTTCGCACCCCGCTCACCGCAATCCGTGGCTTCGCCGAGACGCTCGTCAATGGGGCGCTCTCGGAACCGGAGATCGCCAAAAGCTTTCTCGAAGGCATCCTGCGGCAGACCCAGCGTTTACAACGCTTGACCGATGATCTGGCGCTGCTCTCTCGCGCAGAGTCCGCCGAGCGCGGCTACGAGCCGAGCCCCACCGACGTTGCAGCCGTCTGCCGAGACAGCGCTGCCAGCTTGGGAGCGCTCGCGAAGGACAAGGACATTCGTCTGCGCCTCGATCTGCCCGGTGAGCCGCTCATTCTTCCCATCAGCGCGCGCGCGCTCGATGAGGTGCTCGTGAACCTGTTGGAGAACGCGATCAAGTATTCGAGGTCGGGCGAAGAAGTCGGTTTGTACCTGCGCCTCGGCGCCCGTTCCATCAATCTCGAGGTGCGCGATGCAGGTATCGGCATCCCGGCGCAGTACCAAGCTCGGATATTCGAGCGATTCTTCCGCGTCGACAAGGGGCGCTCGAGAGAGGACGGCGGGTCGGGCCTGGGTCTCGCCATCGTTCGCCATCTGGTGAACCGAATGGGCGGCACCATTGCCGTTGAAAGCGCGCTCGGCAAGGGATCTAGGTTCAAAATCACGTTGCCCCTTGCGCGCTAAGTCGTCTGTTACCCTGACTGCATCGCGGTGTACGACTTCAACTGAGCGCCTCCGGCGCGAGCCGGCTCGACGACGCTGGCGGGATTGCCTGGGGCGACACCGTTCGCATGCTCGCTCGTGGATATCACGCCGCGCGCGTCGGCGGCGCGAAGGGTTCGGTTCGCGAGGCGCTCCTCGGAACGGGAGTCCTTGGGCACATGGGCGAGCGTTCTACTCGGGTAGCTGCCATGCGTCGTCGCGCTCTCGCGTCAACGGCTGACAGTCGAGCAGCCAGCTCGGGATAGACTCGGCGCGTGTCGCTCGACCCTGATGACCCCATTTCGTTTCGCGCGCAGGCGCACGCCGTGCTCGAAAGCATGCTCGACGGGATCGAGCGTGCGGTGAGCGGGCCGGTCTGGCGCCCGATGCCTGATGCGGTGCGTGCATCCTTCGATGCGCCGCTTCCTCGCGCGGGCCGCGCGTTCTCCGAGGTCGCCGCCGACTTCGCGACTCGCGTCGCGCCATTCACCGCCGGCAACCGCCATCCTCGATTTTTTGGCTGGGTAAATGGGGGCGGCACCGCCGTTGGCGCGCTCGCCGAGATGCTTGCGGCAGGTCTCGACGCCAACGTCGGCGGGCGCGATCACGCGCCTGTGGAGATCGAGCGACAGGTCGTCCGCTGGATGCGCACGCTCTTTCGCTTTCCCGAGCAGGCCTCGGGCATCGTTGTCTCGGGCACCTCGATGGCGAATTTCATGGCGGTGATCGTCGCGAAGACCAAGCGCCTCGGGATCGAAACGCGCCGCAACGGGCTAGGGGAGGCACGCCTCGTGGCCTACACCTCCACCGCGGCGCACAATTGCGTGGCGCGGGCGCTCGAGCTCTCCGGTCTTGGATCAAATGCCCTTCGTATGATCCCGATCGACGCCGAGCACCGGATCGATCGCGCGGCGCTGGCGGCTGCGATAGCGAATGATCGCAGCGCGGGCCTAACGCCGTTCATGCTGATCGGCACGGCGGGGACCGTCGACGTCGGTGCCGTCGATGACCTGCAGGGGCTGGCCGAGATCGCGGCGCGCGAAAACCTATGGTTCCATGTGGACGGCGCTTTTGGAGCGCTGGCGGTGCTCTCTTCCGAGCTTGCACCGCTGGTGCGTGGCATCGAGCTCTGCGACTCGATCGCCTTCGATTTTCACAAGTGGATGCAGGTGCCCTACGACGCGGGCTTTCTGCTCGTACGGGACGGAGAGGCGCACCGCGCTGCGTTCGCCAGCGACGCGCAATACCTCACGCGCGCAGCCCGAGGGCTGGCCGCCGGAGCGCCATGGTTCACCGACTTCGGCCCAGAGCTTTCGCGCGGCTTTCGCGCGCTGAAAGTCTGGTTCACCCTCGCGACGTTCGGTGTGGACCGGCTCGGAGAGACCGTCGCGGAGACCTGCCGACTTGCCCGCGTGCTGGCCGAGCGCGTGCGTCGCGAGCCCGCGCTCGAGCTGGTGTGCGAGCCTCAGCTCAACATCGTGTGCTTTCGGCATCGCCACGTCGATAGCGACGAGCTCGTAGTCAGGCTTCAAGAGAGCGGCCTGGTTGCCCCGTCGAGCACGCGAATTGGTGGAAGGCCGACGATTCGCGCGGCGATCGTGAACCACCGCACCACCGAGGCGGACGTCACCGCATTGGTCGACGCGGCGCTCGCGCTAGCAGACGCCTAGGTCCGTAGCTCTGAGACTGTCGCTGGCTCTTTGGCCGGCCCATTCAACGCGCGCAGCGGAACGCTAGTCCGAGGTCGCGCTGGCGTTTGACGCTTGCCGTCGTGGCTTGACGCGCTGCAGTCGAGCGCGCCGAGAAGCGCGCTTCGCGCGTCGGCGAGTCTTGAATGATTCCGTGCACCTCACTACAGCAACGTGCAGTCGCGGCACCGTTGCTGCGCTGTGGGGCCGACCTGCTGACTTTAAAAACAGTAAAGAAAACGGGATGTTCTCCATCGAACCTCCACACTTCCCCCATCGCCACATCAGAAAACGAAACTAGGCTTACTGAGTCATGTCGATTCACAACCGCTCCATCCGCGACCGAAAGATCCCCGCTCACATCGCCATCATCCTCGATGGCAACGGCCGCTGGGCCGTCAACAAGGGGCTTCAGCGCACGGCGGGTCACGAGCACGGCAGCAAGGCAGTTCGCACCGCTGTCTACAGCTGTCACAACCGCGGGGTCGACACGCTCACGCTATACGCCTTCAGCGCCGCCAACTGGTCACGCCCGCGCGCAGAGATCGAGACGCTGATGCGCCTCTGCGCAGAGTTCGCGGAGAACGAGAAGGACGACATCGTTCGTCGCGGCATCCAGGTGCGCGTGATTGGCGACATCGACGAGCTGCCGACACGCACGCGCCGCGCGACGCAAGCGTTGGTCGACGCCACCAAAGATTGCACCGGCATGACGCTGGCGCTGGCGCTCTCGTACGGTGGTCGTCAGGACGTCGTCAGCGCCATTCGGCAGATCGCCATCCGCGCGCGCGCGGGCCTGGTGATTCCGGAAGAGATCAACGAAGAGAGCATCCGCAGCTACCTCTCGACCGGCAACCTGCCTGATCCGGATCTGGTGATCCGCACCGGCGGCGAGCGTCGCCTCAGCGATTTCTTGCTGTTCGAGTGCGCCTACGCAGAGCTGTTCTTCACCGAGACGCTGTGGCCCGACTTCACCGAGGCCACGCTCGACGAGGCCATCGAAGTGTTTTCGCGTCGTCAGCGTCGCTTCGGCAAGACCGGCGATCAGATCGTCGCCCTAGACGTCGGCGCCTGAAACCGTCTAGCTCTGGCCCCAACCGCCGCCTTGCGGGCCGCCCTGTCCTTGCTGCGGGCCGCCCTGTCCTTGCTGCGGGCCGCCCTGTCCTTGCTGCGGGCCGCCCTGTCCTTGCTGCGGGTAGCCCTGTCCTTGCTGCGGGTAGCCCTGCTGCGGGTAGCCCTGCTGCGGATAACCCTGCTGCGGATAACCCTGCTGCGGGTTGTGCCCGAGCTGCGGCGGCGCGCCGTAACCCTGGCCCATCTGCGCGTGCCCAGCGTGGCCGAACGCCTGACCGTTCAGCATCGCGCTGCCTTGCGCATACGCTTTGAAGTCGTTCTGCAAGCTCTTCCATGAGCCGGCTCGCAGGATGAGGATGGGGATGATTCCCATCGCCATCAGCCTCACCAGCACGGACGGAGCGAAGGCGTTGAAGAGGATCTCGGTGCCGCTGTGGCCGTGCTTGATCTTGAGCGCGAGGCCCGTCCAGCCGCTGCGCTTGAGCACCAGATCGGCACCGATCAGCGCCGTCTTGTAGACCTCGCAGCCTCTGCCACCAAACGCCTGCTGCAAGTCTTGCAGAAGCGTATCGGGGGTGATGTGCGGGCTCGGCGGGAGAACGATTGCGCCGCGGGAGAAGAAGCCGGGATCTTTGATTTGCATGGTTGGTCCAGTCGAGAGCGCCATCGTGCAGCATCGCGCCGCTGTGGTCGAGCACTACGCGGTGTTCAGCGGATTGGGCGGTGGTCGCGAATCACACGCAACGCAAACTCGCCGGCGGTCGTCGCGCGCAGCCCCGCGACCAGATCAGCGAAGCCGGCGTCGCGCGCCCGCAGCGCTTGAATGTCGATGCCAGGCTGCAGAATGGGCGCGGCCAGCGCGGCGAACGTCAAGTCTGCCGCCGTGAAGGTGTCGCCGACCAGGTAGGCGCCCGCTGCCAAGCGCTCTTCCACGAAAGCGAACTCGGCCAGCACCTTCGCACGTGTGCGATCGCGCGCGCCATCCGAGACCTTGAAGGCGCGACCGAGGATCGCGCGCATCACGCGTTCGCTTTTGGCGACGATCGCGCGCTCGACGCGCGGCAAGGTGGCGATGAACTCACCGAACAGCGCTGGATTCTTCGCCACGTAGCAATATCCGAGGCGCCGTGTCGCGGGGCCCAGCTGCCTGTCGAAGCGCTCGACCAACGCGTCGACTTGCGCGCGCGATCGCTCCGGAAACAGGCTGTTCTCGTGCGGCAGAAACGCGCTCGCGTAGCGCATGATGTCGCTCGACTCGGTCAGTGGTGAGCGGCCCTCGACGATCAGCACCGGCACCGTCTTCGTGCGCGTGCGTGGCAACACGAACAACCAATGAAAGAGCGGCGCATGCCCCTCTTCCTGGTAGTCGACCGCCGCCATGTCCAGCGCCCAGCGGGCCTTCTCGCAGTAGTGGCTGGGCGGAATCGTGATGAACAGCGCTTTCTTCATGGCTGCGCGACGTCTCCAGTCGTCGTGGCGCGGTTCGCTCGTATCGCGCTGCCGACTGCATCTCTCAGGTGAGCAAACCCGTTCTCGGCAAGTCTTTCCTTCAAACCCTCGTGGATCCGAAAGGCGACCAGCGGCCCCTTGTAGATGAAGCTCGTGTAGAGCTCGAGCAAGGTCGCGCCGTGCGTGATGCGCTGCCACGCGTCGTCGGCAGTCTCGATGCCGCCGACGCTCACCAAGGTGACCTTGTCTCCTACGCGGCGGTACAGCCGCTCGAGCAGCGCCAGGCTGCGCGCTGCGACCGGCGGACCGCTCAAGCCGCCTGCGCCCGTACGTTCGACCTCTGCCGGTTCCGAGCTGAGCCCTGTGCGCGCGATGGTCGTATTGGTGGCGACGATGCCGTCGAGGCCTTCGCGCACAGCCAGATCAGCTACCGCGTCGACGTCTTCGTCGGCCAGATCAGGCGCGATCTTCACGGCTAGCGCGACGTGTCGTTGGGGGCACGCTTCATCGAGGGCGCTGCGCACCGCCGCGATGATGGGCGCCAGCGCCTCGCTGCGTTGCAGGCTGCGCAGGCCCGGCGTGTTGGGTGAGCTGACGTTGATGATCACGAACGCCGCGGCAGGTGCGAGCAGGCGCGCGGAGGCCGCGTAGTCGAGCGCGGCGCCTGCGTCCGGCACGACCTTGGTCTTGCCGATGTTCACCGCCACCACGCTCTCTGGCGGCGCGTCACGCAGGCGCGCCGCGACTCGATCGGCTCCGTCGTTGTTGAAGCCCATCCGGTTCACCAGCGCGCGGTCGTCCGGCAGGCGAAACAAGCGCGGCTTCGGGTTCCCAGCCTGAGCTTGGGCCGTGACCGTGCCGATCTCGATGAAGCCGAAGCCGAGCGCCGTCAGCGCATCTGGGCCTTCTGCGTTCTTGTCGAAACCGGCTGCGAGCCCGAGGGGGCCCGGGAAGCGCAAGCCGAATGCTTCGACTTCCAGGCTTGGGTGACTCGGGGCGAGCACGCGCCGCGCGAGGCGGCGCACGGCGGTGGGCGCCATGAACGCGCGAAGGCCGGCGAATACCAGTCGGTGCGCTGGCTCTGCAGGGATGAGCTTGAACAGGCGGAAGGCGAGTTTGTACACGGGCTAAATCAGGGAGCGTGATCTCGGCCAAAGAAGGCCACAGGCTCAGGTTCGGCCAGAGCCATCGCTCTCGACATCGTGCGACGATAGAGCATCCCCGCGCGTGTGTCGTGTCTCGCTCGGCTTTGCGGTGATCGAGTAGACTCGGGCTCGATGGCGCATTCAGACGATGAAGACGCGGACGAAAAGGAGCAGCGCGCGGCGATCCTCAGGCGACGCTCCACGTTCGTGGCGTCGGCCATTGCTGGGCTCTCGTTGGCGGCCAACTGCTCCGACCCCGCGGCCAGCCCGTGCCTCAAGATGCCGCCTCCGGACGGTGAGGGAGACACGACCAGCAGCGCGACAGCGTCGAGCACAGCGGAGGCGCCGCTGCCGGACGCCGGAGTCGACGCGGCAGGCGACGACGCGGGCGTCGATACCAACGCAGATGCCGGTGCCAGCAGCAGCGCCGACCCGGGGCCCAAGCCGCAGCCGACCCCGCCGCGGCCCTGCTTGAAGATCGCACCGCCTCCGCCGCCCCCACAACCTTGTTTGAGGATGGTGGCGCCGAAAAAGTGAGGCGTCTGCGAGTCGTCACGGCGGGGCTGCTGGCGCTCGCGCTGATGAGCGCGTGCAGCGACGACCCTTTGTCACCCAAGGGCGCGCAGAGTGAGCGATGAAGGGCAGTAACCTGGCGGCCGAGCTCGTTTTCCACGCGCTCGCGTTCATTCCAGCATCGGAGCTGGCACCACCGGCCTCACGCGCGGCCTCCCTCGCGTGGCCCGCCTACTCCGCGTTTGCGCAGGCCCACATGCCGGCGGATGCTTGGCGACCGTTCGTCGAAGATGCGGCGCTGCTGTCGCGCTTGTTCGAGCCGGTCTCGATCGCGCATGGCATCGGCTGGCTCTGTGAGCTGTTCGACTCGCTGCCTGCTCTCGAACGCAGCGCTGCGTGCTCGCTCGTCGATCTCGATGTTGCTTCCGTGAGCTCGCGCGACGCGCTTCGTGCGCTGTCGAGTTTGCCCCGCGAGCCAGTCGAGATCTTGCGCGCGGATCTCGCGCTGGCTGCGCCCGCCTTCGAGCGCGCCCACGCGAGCTTGCTCGCTCCCTTTTCGAGTTCCTTTTTGGCCGCGCTGAACGCGCGCCTCGAGGTCGTATCCACCTTCATCCGCCGAGGCCTGTTCGACGACGTGGTGGCTTCTGGGACGCTCGGTCCTCGAGGACGAGGCTTTCCGTCACGCACGTACGTCGGCACGACGAGTCTCCCAGGCATCGTGGACCTCGACGTTGATTCCGCCCTGGTTCTCGCGCTCCATGAAGCTGCGGTCAAACGTGCAACCCGGGCCTTGTCCAAGCTGGGTCACGCCTCTACCTGGAGCGAAGCCGAGCCGATTGCCCTCCAGCTTGGCCTCGGCTGGGTTCGGGGTACGCCGCTCGACGCGGCCTATCTCAGCTGGTCGGAGAGCCTCGACCGCTCGGGTCTAGCGCGTGTATCCGAGGCCTTGCTGGCCCGCGTGCTCGCGACCGAGCTTGACGTCCCCACGAACCGATGAGGGCGAGCACGTCGTGGGTCGGCGCAACGACACGTCCTGCGCGCTCGAGGTTTCGCGTCTCCCGGTTCACTCGCGCGCGGCCCAGCTCACCATTCGCGCCCTGTAGGAGCTCCGCCCGAACGATGCTGCTCAGGAAGGTCCGGGGCCCGATACGGAGCAGATCGTCGCGATGTCGCACCAGGAACCGTGGGTCGTGAGTGGCCGCGAAGTAGATGTTCGCATCGAACAGGAAGTTCACCGCGCCCGCAGCCGTTCCGATCGCATCTGTCCCACGAACTCGGGCGGAAGACGTCATTGCCCCTGGCTGCATCGAGGTCGGCGACCATGTCCGCACTGATCAAGACGGCGCGTAGCGCATCGTGGATCGCCTGCGTCTCGGTGCTCGCCCCGAGGACGCGCTTTGCGCGACGTAGCAGCGTCTC
>Ga0163144_10003470_pt1 | contig 35863 bp, 33 predicted proteins | sample OliLak19BULKMAT1_FD_123175 | JGI IMG/M metagenome (GOLD analysis project Ga0163144, IMG submission 123175) | Freshwater microbial mat bacterial communities from Lake Vanda, McMurdo Dry Valleys, Antarctica - Oligotrophic Lake LV.19.BULKMAT1 | ecosystem: Environmental > Aquatic > Freshwater >...
GACGCGCGCTGCCACCCCTCCTATTCGGCGTTGCCGAACAGGAGGGGACGTGCGCATTCGGTGATCGACTCCGGGCGCCAAGACATCGTCTCGACGATGTGTGAATCGCCTAGCTCATTCGAGGCGGGACGACTCCTTACTGCAATCGCTCACGCCGGCCAGAGCTGACCGCCGCCGTCGATGCGCAGGATTTGTCCGGTGACGAAGGCGCCCATCGGGCCAGCGAAGAACTCGACGACCCGCGCAACTTCATCGACCGTCCCGATGCGGTTGAGCGTGCCCTGGGTCACCATGCGCTCGGGATCGACGGCGCGCGTGCCGACGAAACGGCCGGTGCGCGTATCGCCGGGCGCGATCGAATTCACGGTCACGTCATAGGGCCGCATCTGCTCGGCGAGGCAGCGCGTGTAGTGCACGACGGCGGCCTTGGACGTCGCATAGATCGCACTCTGGTCACGCCCCTTGAACGCGGCGACCGAGCTGAGCGTCACGATCCGTCCGCGCTTGCGCGCCATCATGCCCGGCGCAACGCGCTGACAGACGAAGATCGTGCTCAGCAGATTGCGGTCGAGCACCGCGCGCACGTCCTCCTCCTTGATGCCGATGCAATCGTTCGGATTGGGCTTGCCGCCCGCCGCCGCGATGTCGCCGCCGGCGTTGTGGATGAGGATGTCGATCGGGCCGAGCGCGGCGCTCGATTCGGCGACCACGCGCTCGACCTCGTCCATGCGCGTGAGATCGCCCAGCACGCGCTGCGTCTTCACCCCGTATTGCGCAGCGATCTTCTGCGCGGTCGCCGTCAGCGTCGTGCCTTCGCCGTACTCGGACGGCCCGTGCTCGCGCATGCCATGCACCGCGACCGACGCGCCCAGGCGCGCGAGCGTCTCGGCGAAGGCGCGGCCCAGGCCACGGCCCGCACCGGTGACGAGGGCGACTTGGCCCCTGAGGTCGGCTTCACTCACGCTGATCTCCTCAATTGCGGATGCTCAGACCCTGCGGGCGGATCAAGCCGTCGGGATGCGGCACGAAGCCCGTGATCCTCTCGCTCATGCCCCAGATCCATGTGTAGTGATAGAGCCCGAGCAACGGTCGCTCGTCGAGATAGATCTGGCTCGCGCGGCGATACAGCGCCTGGCGCGCCGCCACGTCGTTCACGCGGCGCGCGTCGCGGAACAGGCCATCGAGTTCGCGGTTGCAGTAGCGGCCACGATTGACGGCGCCGTCGCATTGGATCCAGATCGTGATGTTGCCGTCCGGGTCGGCACGGCCGCTCCAGATGCCGATCGCCGCTTCGAAATCGCCGCGCTCCGTCGCGGCGACGAACGTCCCGGCCTCGGTCGCCTCGACCTTGATGTCGAACCCAGCCTCGGCGGCCATCGACTGGATCACCTCGCCGACCTGCGCATCGGCCGGGCTGTTGACCACACGCAGGGTGAAGGCGACGCGGCCGAACCCGGCTTCCTTCAGCAACGCCTTGGCGCGCGCGACATCGCGCGGTGGCACCGGGCGGCTCGCATTGAAGAACCGCGCGCCCGGCGCTTCCGCCTGATTGCTCGGCGTGAAAATGCCTTCGAGTACGACCTGGTTGATGATGCCGCGGTCGAGCGCCGCCTCGAACGCCTCGCGCACCTTGGCCGAGCGGCCGAGCGGCCCCGCCGCCTTCTCGCCATGCCCGACATTGATCAGGATGGATTGATAGGCGAGCCCGGTGACGGTCGCGAGCTTCAGACGCGCATCACTGCGCACGGTCTTCACATCGCTTGGCGCGATGCGCTCGACGAGATCGAGCTGCCCGGCGCGCAGATTGACCAGCCGCACCGAATTGTCGGGGATCATCGTGAAGGTGACCGAGTCGACATGAACGGCGGCGGCGTTCCAGTAGCGATCGAAGCGATCGAGCACGATGCGCTCCAGCGGCACGCGGCGCGCGAATTTGAACGGGCCGGAGCAGACGGGATTCGCCGCGATCCGCGGCCCGGCTTCCGCCAGCGCCTTGGGCGACATCATCATGCCCGCGCGATCGGCCAGAACGGCGAGCAGCGGCGCCGAGGGCTCCGACAGCCGCAGGATCAGGGTCGTGGCATCCGTCGCTTCGATCGCCGCGACCGGCTTCAGCTCCGCCTTGCGCCGGCTCTCGGCGGCATTGCGGTAGCGCTCGAGATTGATCTTCGCGGCCTGCGCGTCGAAACGCTCGCCGTCGTGGAACACCACATCGTCGCGCAGCCTGAAGGTCAATGTCAGGCCGTCCGGCGACCATGCCCAGCTGCGCGCGAGCTGCGGCACGAACTCGATCTTCTCGTCGATGTCGATCAGCTTGTCGCAGAGCGCGGCGAAGACGATCCGGCCGGTGAAGCTGGTCCCGGTCGCGGGATCGAGCGCATCGGGGTCGCTCTGCAATCCGATGCGCAATCCCGCCGCCTGGACATCCACCCCGGCAGCGAGGAGCAGCGCGGCGAGCGCCGCGCCGCGCGCCGCGTTGCGCATTACTTGCTCACGCCGTGATAGAGGATCAGGTCGTTGACCACGCCCTGCTTATAGCCCTTCACATTGGCGCGCATGGCGACGGCGTTCTGCGCCTGGAACATCACGACGATCGGCGATTCCTTCATCACGTCGCGCTGCAGCGCGCGATACAAGTCGGCGCGCTTTGCGGGATCGGATTCGCCGAGCGCATCCATCGTGCGCTTCGACAGTTCGGGGATCAGCCAGTTGTTGCGCCAGGTCGTGGTCGATTGCGGCGTCGCGTCCGCGATGTCGGTCGCGTAGGCGAACGCCTTGGCGTTGGAATGCGCATCCATGAAATCCGGGTTCCAATAGATCAGCATCATCTGATGCGAGCGCGCGCGGTATTTCGAGATCACCTGCGCGGCGGCGCCGGGCACGATCGAGATTTTGATGCCCGCCTGCGCCATCGTCGCCTGGATCGCCTGCGCCATCCCGTTGAAGGGCTGACCGTCGATCACGTCCATCTCCACCTGCAACTCGGAGATCCCGGCCTTGGCGAGAATGTCGCGCGCCTTGGCGACGTCGAGCTTGAACGGCGTGTCCTCCACCGCGCCTGGGAAACCCACGGGCAGGAAGGATTGGTGCACGCGCATCGTGCCGCGCAGCAGCTTGTCGGCCATACCCTCGTAGTCGACGAGATGGCGTACCGCCTCCCAGATCGCCGGATTGCGCAGCTTCTCGTGCTTCAGGTTGAGCGTGAAGAAATGGATCGTCGCCGCCGGGAAGCGCGCGACGCGCAGCTCGGGCTTCTTGGCGACGACTTCGAGGTCATCGGGACCGATGTCGCGCGCGATGTCGGCGTCGCCCTTCTCGAGCAGCAGGCGCTGTGCGCCCGCTTCCGGCACGTGCTGATAGATGACCTGGCTCAACTGCGGCGCGCCGCGGAAATGATTGGGATTGGCCGCCAGCGTGGCGATCTCCGCGGCGCGGATGCGCTGCAAGCGAAACGGCCCCGAGCCGGCGGAATTCTGCGCCAGCCAGGCATTGCCCATGTCGCCGTCCTTCTCGTTCTTCATCACCTCGAGCTGGTCGACGATCGCGCCGGGACGCGCGGCGATGGCGTTGAGCGCGAAGGCGGAGGAGAAGCTGCCGGTGAACGCGACGCTGACTTCGCGCGCGCCGGTCTTGCGGACCATCTGCTCGACATTCTCGGGCGTCCAGCCGAGCTGGCCGAGGATGAAGGCCGGCGATTTCTTGAGCTTGATCACGCGCGTGAAGGAGAACACGACGTCCTCGGGCCGCACCGGATTGCCTGACGCGAATTTCGCGTCGCGCAGGGTGAAGACGATCGTCTTGCCGTCGGCGGTGACGCTCCATTTCTCGGCGAGGCCCGGGAGGAGTCGGGTCGGGTCGTCGACGTCGTATTGCACGAGGCGGTCATAGATGTTGGAGACGATCTCGCCGCCGGTGAACTCGAACGTCTGCGCCGGATCGAGGCTGATGATGTCGGAGATGTTCTTGGCGACCACCATCACCCGCGCCGGCGTCTGCGCCGATATCGGCGCGGCAACGGCGAACACCGCAGCAAGCAGACAGGCAGCGAAAATCCCATTCAGCTTCTTCATGAAACCCTCCCGGCTCAGGCGACGAGATCCACCCGGGATCGTCGACTACGCCGGGCAAGGCGTCAACGGCGCGCTACTCCAGCGGAACCGCGGTCACGCTGTTGAACGGGCTGCCGTCGGTGGACAAGACCCGCGTGCTCCAGACGAGATAGATCAGCACGCGCTTCTGGTCGTCGAAGAAGCGCGTGATGCGGATCTCCTTGAACAGCGCCGAGGCACGCTGGTCAAAGACGATCTCGCCTTCGCGCGAGCGGTCGATCTCCTTGACGATCCTGGGGCGTCCGGTCGCGCGACAGGCGATCGAAAAGCGGGCGGGATCCTCCGCCAGCCCGACAGCACCGGCGAGTCCACCCGTATCGGCGCGGCTGAGATAGCACGACACGTTCTCGACCTTGGGATCGTCGTAGCGCTCCACAACGATCTTGTCGTTGGGGCCGATGAGTCGGAACGTCGTCGACACCTCGCCGACGCGATGCTGGGCGCTGGCCATGGCGCCGAGGACCAGCAGCATCGCCGCACCGAGCGAGGCAATCGATTTCGGTCGGTTGGCGGTCATCCCAGATCCTTCGCGTCGGTCCGGCGGACGACGACGTCTGTCCGCTTCCAGAGATCGGGCTGCAACTCGGCGCCCAGGCCCGGCCCTTCCGGCAGCGTCACATGGCCGTCGACGACCCGCGGCAGGGCGGTGACGAGATCGCGATACCACGTCGCATAATAGGCGCGCACCGATTCCTGGAACACCGCATTGGGCGCATTCAGGGCGAGATGCGTCGACGCGATGAAGACGATCGGGCCGGTGCAGTCATGCGGCGCGATCGGCCGCTGGAAGCTCTCGGCGAGCGTGGCGATCCTCTTGGCCTCGCCAAGGCCACCGCACCAGGAAATATCGGGCATCGCATAGTCGATGCACTCGCGGCGGAACAGCTCCAGGTAATGCGCACGACCCGCGATCGTCTCGCTCGCACAGACGGGAATTCCCGAGCGCTCGGCATAGGTCTGCAACGCGCCGGCATCGAGCATCTTGATCGGATCCTCGGCCCAGAATGGCCGGATGTCGCGAAGGGCGCGCGCGATCGCCAGAGCCGAGGGGAGGTCCCACATCGAGTGCAACTCGACCATGATCTCCATGCGATCACCGACCGCCTTGCGGATCTTTTCGAAGGGCGCCAGGCCGGCCCGGATGTCGGCGCTGGAAATGAAATTCCCGCCGCTCGCCACCGCGTAGCGATCGAACGGCCAGATCTTCATCGCCGTGATGCCTTCGGCAAGCAGACTCTCGGCGAGCGCACCGGCATCGCGCTCGAAACCCAGCTGGTCGTCGTAAGGCCCGGTCGCCCGGTCCTCAGCGCCGATCGCGCGCCGTCCGCCGCTGCTGTTGTAGCTGTAGCCGGCGCAGGTGTTGTAGGTGCGGATGCGATCGCGGCTGAGCCCGCCGAGCAGTTGGTAGACGGGCAGGCCCGACGCCTTGCCCAGGAGGTCCCAGAGCGCGATGTCGATCGCCGAGGCGGCACGCATCTCAACGCCCGACGAGCGGAATCCGATATAGGGCTCGGTCAGCAGCTTGGCGATCGCGTCGATCCGGCGTGGATCGCGGCCAATCAGCTGCGGCGCAACCGCCGCATGGATGAAGGTCTCGACCGGCTCGGCGCCGCGAAACGTCTCGCCCAGCCCGACGACGCCCGCATCCGTATGGACCCGGACCCAGACGATGTTCGCGTGATCGCGAAGCCGGATCGTCTCCAGAGATGTGATCTTCATGCGTCCTGCTCCGACAAGGGGCGCATCTCAGTCCGCCATCGGCGCCGGCGCAAGCGGATTGACGCCCGGCCGGTCGCGGTCATGCGATCAGGCAGTCCGGGTTGAGGCGGATCTTGGCGGTCGTGCCGACGCGGATGGTGCTCTGCACTTCGATCCTGCCGCCGAGCGTCTCGACGAAGGCCCGTGCGACGCTGAAGCCGATGCCGAGCCCTTCATGACGGCGCGCCAGCCCGGAGTTCTCCTGGAAGAACGGGCTGCCCAGGCGGTTCAGCGCTTCCTCGCTGATCCCCTCGCCCGTGTCACGGACATCGATGGTCGGCTGACCGTCGAGGACCTCCGAGACGATCGTGACCCGGCCACCTTGCGTCGTGAACTTGACGGCGTTGGTGAGAAGCTCGCCCACCGCGCGACGAAGAAAATACTCGTCCGAGCGCAGCCGCGCCATCGCGGGCGAAACCTCGACTCTGATCTCGACGCCACGACGCTCCGCGACCGCGCGATGGAGCCGCACGCAGCCTTCGAGCAGCTCATTGCAGGCGACCTCACCCTCCTTCGGGACCAGCTTGCCGGTCGTGACGGCGACGAGATCGAGCACGCGCTCGACCAGCTCCCGCAGCCGCTGACCGGACTCCAGGATCAGCGTCACGTATTCCCGCGGTGGGCCCGAGAGCTTGCCTCCGGGCAGATCGCCGAGCAGCAACTCCGAAAAGCCGATCACCGAGTTCAACGGCGTGCGCAACTCGTGAGGAAAGGTGTCGAGCACGGAGCGGCGCAAATCCTCGAGCTCCTGCTTTTTCTGATCATCGAGCCGGCGCACCTGGCGCAGGTGCGCATTCACCGTCTCGATCAGCAATTCGTGGTCGATCGGCTTGGTGATGTAATCATCCGCGCCGAGCTTCTTGCCTTCGATCACGGCTTCGCGATCGGCATAAGCCGTGAGAAACACGAAGGGCGTATTGGCGATCTCCGTGGCCTGCGCGCGCACCGCCTGCAGGAACTGGCCGCCATCCATCTCCGGCATGTTGATGTCCGACAGGATCAGGTCGGGCCGGGCGGTGAGCGCGGCATCGAGACCCAGGCGACCATTCGCGACGCCGATCACCTCGTGACCCTCGAAGCGCAGGCTGTCTTCGATGTCGTCGCGGATGGCTGCTTCATCTTCGACGACCAGGATGAGCGCCATGATGGAACCTCTAGGCTGCGCCGGGTGAAAGCGTTGCGATGCGTGAACGCGCGACGTCGAGTGGCGTAACGACGGTGGCGACGGCGCCCTCGCCGACGCGGCTCGCGACGAGGATGAGGCCGATACCTGTGCCAGGCAAGCCGCGCGCGGTGCTCGCGGCGTTAGAAGCGCGCGAACAGCTGGGACAGCTCGTCGGCGGGAACGCCGATGCCGAAATCGCGCATCGCGATCTCGACCCGCTCCACCCCCGCGGTCACGCGCATCTCGATGCGTCGGCTCTTGCCTGAATACTTGACCGCGTTCGAGAGCAGGTTCGTGAAGACCTGGTCGAGCAGCCGCGGATCGGCCTGAATCATGATGGGCAAGTCGCCGCCCGCGATCGTGAAGGTGAAATCGGTCGAAATGGATTCCTGGCGCCGGCAGATGGCGGTAAGCAGCGCCGTGACATCCACCTCGGTCAGGCTGAGCGCGATCTGCCCCTCGTCGATGCGCGCCATGTTGAGCGTGGTATCGGCCAGCATCATCATGCCCATGACGGCGCCACGGATCTTCTGCAGGAGCTCGCGCAGATCTTCGGGCCTGAACTGATCGGCGTAGCGCAACAGGCGCGCGCGCACCCAGACCCTGGCCTCGAAGCATGCCGCGGCGATCGACGAACGGATAGGCTCCTTGACGGGCGATAACTCGCTGTGCCGATTGGAGCCGCCGCCGCTCAGGCGGCCCGGCGTGCCCCAAGCAAGTCGCGGGCGAGCGCCGCGATTTCGACTGCCGCCGCATCGCTGACCGGCAGCAAGGGTGCGCGCGTGCGACGCCAAGCCGGCTCACCGGTCATCGCCGCCAACATCGCCTTGGCGGTCGCCAGGAAGGGTCGCGTCGTGAAGAACCGGCACAATCCCTCGATCTCGCGCTGGGCGTCTGCAGCCGCGCCGCGCCGATCGCGCAAGCGGGCCATCACGCCCGGCACCAGATTGCCCAGGCCGCAGATCGTGCCGGCGCCGCCGACTTCGAGGGCGCGTGCGAATTGCGCCTCGGCGCCGACGAAATGCAGCATGTCCGGAACCGCAGTGAAGGCGCAGTCGAAATGCATCCAATCGCCGGAACTGTCCTTGATGCCCGCGATGACCGCGCCGAAGCGCTTGCGCAGCAGCTCGATCGCCGCGGTGTCGATCGACACCGCGGAGACCTGGGGAATGTGATAGAGGATCGTGCGCAGCCGCGGATCATTGACGCCGTCCACGACACTGCCGATGCCATGCGCAACCTCGGCCTGCGTCTGACCCTTCCAAAAGAACGGCGGCAGGATCATCGCCGCCGCCACATCGGCGCCGAGCGCGTGGCGTGTCAGCTCGATCGCGTCCGGCACGGCGGCGCATCCCGTTCCGACGACGATCCGCTCACCCGTCACGCCGGCCTTCAAGACGGCGTCGACCGCATCGATGCGCTCGCGCACCGAAAAGGACTGGCCCTCACCCGTCGTGCCGAACAGCGCGACGCCGTCGCAGCCCTGCTCCATCAGCGACTTCGCATGCCCTGCGAGAAGGCCCGTGTCGATGCGGCCATCGGCGGTGAGCGGGGTCAGGGTGGCGACCCAGAAACCGCGGAGCTTTTCGGTACGCATCGTCACTTCCTCCAGAAACATGAACCGGGCGCCGACAGGCCTGCGCACCCACGCGAGGGCGGGATTCTCTACGACCAACGCCGTGGCGGCGCAATTGCGATTGCCGACACCTCAAGTCGAGTGGCAGGTTCGGTCAACGCAAGGGGGAGAATGCCACATGCTCATCGGATTGAATCCATTGCTGACGCCCGAGCTTCTGTACGCGCTCGCGCAGATGGGGCACGGCGACGAGATCGCCATCGTCGATGCGAACTTTCCGGCCACGAGCGTCGCGCGTCGACTGATCACCCTCGACGGCGCCGATGCGCCGAGCGCGCTGACGGCGATCCTCGGCGTCATGCCGCTCGACCACATGGCGAAGCATCCCGCCCGCGTCATGGAAGTCGTCGGCAAGCCCAAGGAAGTGCCGTCGGCCGTGGCCGATTTCGCGCGAATCATTGCCGCCACGCTCGGGCACGAGCTCGCGCTCGAGCCGGTCGAACGACAGGCTTTCTATGTGGAGGCGCGCAATACCTTCGCGATCCTGCGCACCGGCGAGCGCCGCCCCTACGGCAATATTCTGCTCAGCAAGGGCGTGGTCGGGCCGGACGGCAAGGCGCCCGACCTGCCGCGAGCGCGCCGATGACCGCCCCGATGCGCGAGATCCGCGGCGTGAAGCTGGGTCCGCTAGGCTTCGGCGGCGCGCCGCTCGGCAATCTCTTCGCCGAGATCGACGACATGAAGGCCGTCGCCGCGGTCAAGCGCGCCTATGAGACGGGCCTGCGCCATTTCGATACGGCGCCGCATTACGGACACGGACTCAGCGAGCATCGCATCGGCGAGGCGCTGCGCCGCATGCCACGCGATTCCTTCGTCGTCTCGACCAAGGTCGGCCGGCTGCTCTTTCCCGATGCCACGGCGCCGAGCACGCAGCACGGCTTCTCGAGCACCCTGCCTTTCATCCAGCGCACCGATTACTCGGGCGATGGCGCGCGGCGCTCGCTGGAGTTCAGTCTGCATCGCCTCGGCATGGCGCGGGTCGACATCGCGTATATCCACGACTGCGATCACCACGCCCATGGCGCCGATGGTCCGCGCCGATTCAAGGAGGCGATGGACGGCGCCTATCCCGCGCTCGCCAGGCTCAAGGCCGAAGGGACGATCTCCGCGCTCGGACTCGGCGTGAATCACTGGGAGACCTGCCGCGACGCGCTCGAGCACGGCGACATCGATCTCTTCCTGCTGGCTGGCCGCTACACGCTGCTCGACCAATCCGCCCTCGACGAGCTCCTGCCGGCTTGCGTAGCGCGCGGCACGGGCATCGTGGTGGGCGGGCCGTACAATTCGGGCATCCTCGCGACCGGCGCGATCGCCGGCGCGACGTTCGACTATCAGCCCGCTTCGCAAGCGATCCTCGCGCGCGTCGCCGCCATCCAGGCCGTGTGCGCCCGGCACGGCGTCGCGCTGCGCGCCGCGGCGCTGCAGTTCCCGCTCGCGCATCCGGCCGTCGTCGCCGTGATTCCCGGCGCACGCACCCCCGCCGAGATCGACGACAACGCCGCCTTGATGCGCGCCGCCATCCCCGCCGATCTGTGGGCGGAGCTCAAGGCGACGAAACTGCTGCGCGCCGACGCGCCGACGCCATGAGCGCGACGACCGTGACACGCATCGACGCGCATCAGCATTTCTGGCGCCTCGCGCGTGGCGACTACCGCTGGCTCAAGCCGTCGCTGACGCCGATCCATCGCGATTTCGGCGTCGACGATCTGCGTCCGCTCGCCGCCGCCGCAGGCGTGACCGGCACGGTGCTCGTCCAAGCAGCCCCAACCGAAGCCGAGACCCATTTCATGCTGGAGACGGCACGCGCCAGCGCGGGGCTGGTGCGCGGCGTCGTCGGCTGGGTCGATTTCGAAGCCGGCGATGCGCCCGACCGGCTCGCCGCGCTCGCGACCGATCCTCTGCTCAAAGGCGTGCGGCCGATGCTGCACGAGATCGCCGACCCGGCCTGGATCCTGCGCGCCGAGCTCGCGCCGGCCCTGCGTGCGATCTCCGCGCTCGGCCTGCGCTTCGACGCGCTGGTCAAGCCGCCGCAACTCGCGCATCTGCCGGCGATGATCGAGCGTCATCCCGAACTCGCGATCATCGTCGATCACGGCGCCAAGCCCGAGATCGCCAAGCTGGGCTGGCAACCCTGGGCCGACGACATCGCTTGCGTCGCCGCCTTCCCGCATGTCCGCTGCAAGCTCTCGGGCCTGGTCACCGAAGACGGCGCGCAATGGAGCGTCGATCGCTTGCGCCGCTATGTCGATCACCTCATCGCCTGCTTCGGCCCGGACCGTCTGGTCTGGGGCAGTGACTGGCCGGTCGTGACCCTGCGCACGAGCTACGCGCAATGGGTCGCGGCGGCGGATGCGCTGCTCGCCGGGCTCACGCCGGCCGAGCGCGCGAAGATCTTCGCCGCCAACGCGATCGGGTTCTACGGACTCTGATCCTTCGGCGCGGCGTCCAGATCGCGCGTCGCATACTCGGCCGGCATGTTGATCTCGATGAGTTCGAGATCATCGGAACGCGCGACGACATTGTGCGCGACGCCGGCGGGCTGCGAGAGACACGCCCCGGCCTTCACCGTCACATCGCCGTCCACGCCGGCGTAGCGAAAGCTGATCCAGCCGCGCAGCACGTAGACGAAATGCCCGGTCATGTCGTGCCAATGCCAGCCCGTGGGCCGCTCGAAGGGCCGGATGGCGCGGATGTGCTTGGCGCCGATGCGGCCGCCGGAGGCCGCCGCCAGGCCGAGATCGCGATACTCGGAATCGGCGCGCGGCCCCTCGCGGTGGAAACCAGACTCGTTGGGTTCGACCAGCGAAAGCTTGGTGAATGCCTCGGCCAGCGCCAACGGTCCTGGATAGGACGGGTTCTTCGGAATCGGATCGCTCATGGAGCCTCCTGGATCGAGCAGCGGATCTGCGTAGAATTCAATTCCACGAAAGCTGTTTCATTGCCAGCATCCCCTGGGCACAGCTTCGCCCTGCGGACAACAAGGCCGGTCTGATGAGCATCTCCTTGCGTCAACTCCACCCCTGCTTCGCTGGCGAGGTCAGCGGCGTCGATCTGCGCAAGACGCTGACGGCGGCCGAGGTCGCGGCGATCGAAGGCGGCATGGATCGCTACGGCATCCTGATCTTCCACGATCAGGTGATCACGGATGAGCAGCAGGTCGCCTTCAGCCGGAACTTCGGCGAGATCGAGCCGGCGGTCGGCGGCAATCTCACCAAGGCGGACGAGAAGCGTCTCAGCCTGGATTTCGCCGACGTCTCCAATCTCGATCGTGACAACAAGCTGCTCGCGCGCAACGACCGCAATCGGATGTTCAATCTCGGCAACCGGCTCTGGCATTCCGACAGCTCGTTTCGCGCGGCGCCGGCGAAATACTCGCTGCTCTCCGGTCGCATCGTCCCCGCGACCGGCGGCAACACCGAGTTCGCGGACATGCGCGCGGCCTACGACGCGCTCGACGCCGCGACGAAGGCTGAGATCGCGGATCTGATCTGCGAGCATTCGCTGATCTACTCGCGCGGCGCGTTGGGCTTCACCGAATTGTCGGCCGAGGAGAAGACGACGTTCCGGCCGGTCCGCCAACGTTTGGTACGCACGCATCCCGTCACGGGACGCAAATCGCTATTCCTTTCCGCCCATATCGGCACGATCGTCGGCTGGGAAATGCCGGAGGCGCGCGACTTCATTCGCGATCTCACCGAGCACGCCACGCAGCGCCAGTTCGTCCACGCCCATGTCTGGCGCGCCAATGATCTGGTGATCTGGGACAACCGCCAGACCATGCATCGCGTCCGCCGCTTCGCCGACACCAGCGAGCCGCGCGACATGCGCCGCACGACCATCGCCGGCGACGGCCCGACGACAAGCCAGGCGGCGTGACGGACCCGATCTGGGGTGAGTGCGCGTCGCACCACCCCGGCGCGCGAAGCGCGCTGACGGGGAGGTCCCTCGAACTCCCTGCTCGCTGAGTTTCAAGAAACCTCCCGGGCTCGCGCGCCTCCGCGCGCGAACCTGCCCCTCCTATCGCTTCGCGACAGGAGGGGATGCGAGCACGTCCTCTGACCTGACACGGCTCTCAGCGTGCAGCTCGTCCCCTCCTGCCGCGCAGCGGAAGGAGGGGTGGCAGCGCGCGAAGCGCGCTGACGGGGAGGTCCCTCGAACTCCCTGCTCGCCGGGTTCAAGAAACCTCTCGGGCTCGCGCGCCTCCGCGCGCGAACCTGCCGCATCGTACTGGGCGCGACATCCCGAGATGTGTGCATCTCCTCGCTCATGCGAGGCGGGGCGACACGCTGGCGTTCGTTGCGCGATGCAGGGTTCTACGACCTGAACCGGTAGACGCCCGCGTCATCGAGTTCGCGCCTGACGCTGCCCAGGGCTTCGAGGCGGTGGAGATGGGCGAGTGATTCGCCGAGCGCGAGGCCCATGTTGTCGGCGCCGATTTCGCGGCGGAACAGCAGCGGAAAACAGCCCACCGCATTGCGCGGCTCGCCGCGCAGCGCCTGGATGATCTTCGTCAATTGTCCATCGTGATGATGGCGCAGGGCGGCGATGCGCGCATGAATCCCGCGATAGGGCTGGCCATGCGCGGGCAGGACGAAAGTGGTGGGCGGCACGACAGCGAAGCCGTCGAGCGAGGCGAGGAAATCGGCGAGCGGATCTCCGAGCGGCTCGCTCGGCCAGACGGAGACGTTGGGCGAGATCCGCGGCAGCAGGATGTCGCCGCAGATCAGCACGTCGAGTTCGGGGCACCACAGGCAGGCGTGCTCGGGCGCGTGGCCACGGCCGATGATGATCGTCCAGTCATGCGCGCCGATGCGCAAGTGCTGACCGCCGTGAAGCCGCACGAAGCGCGGCGGGATCGCCGGCACCATCTTGCGATAGAACTCGTTGGGCGGTGTGCGAAACGCATCGAGTTCGCCCGGCTTGACGCCGTTGCGTCGGTAGAGATCGAGCTTGGCGTCGAGATCGGCCGCGCTGCTCGGCGCATGGACGCCGCGTGCGGTGATCCACTCGCCCGAACTCATCCAGACCTCGACGCCCCAGCGTTCGGCGAGCCACCGCCCGAGGCCGAGATGGTCGGGATGGAAATGCGTGACGAAGATGCGTGTCACGCGCCGTCCGTCGATCTCCTTCGCGAAGATCTGCTCCCAGGCAGCGCGCGTCTCCTCGAGGCCGAGCCCGCAATCGACGATCGCCCAGCCATCGCCGTCCTCGATCATCCACAGATTGATGTGCTCCGGCGGGAAGGGCACGGGCATGCGGACCCAGCGCAGACCGGGCGCGACCTCGCGCGTCGTTCCCGTCGCCGGCCCATCGGCATGAGGATAGTCGAGCTGCGCGCGCACGAGACTCAACCCCGGCTCTCCTCGCGGACGATGGCGCGCCAGCCGATGTCGCGCCGGCAAAACCCGCCCGGCCAGTCGATCGCATCCACCGCGGCATAGGCCTTGGCTCGAGCATCGCGCACCGATCGGCCGGTGGCCGTGACGCCGAGCACCCGCCCGCCCGTCGCCACCAGCTTGCCGTCGGCGAGTGCCGTGCCGGCGTGGAAGACCAGGACATCGCGGATCGCTTCCGCCGCTTCGATTCCTCCGATCGGCGTGAACTTGGCGTAGGCGCCGGGATAGCCGTTGGCCGCCATCACGATGGTCAGCGCCGCCACATCGCGCCAGCGCAGCTGGAACCGCCCGAGTTCCCCGTCGGCCGAGGCGATCAACGCGGGCAGCAGATCGGACATCAGCCGCGCGATCAGCACCTGGCATTCGGGATCGCCGAAGCGGACATTGAACTCGATCAATTTCGGTCCCGCGGCGCCGATCATCACGCCGGCGAACAACACGCCCTTGTAGGGAGTCCCGGCCGCCTGCATGCCGCGCAGGGTCGGGTGGATGATCTCGGCCATGATGCGCTCGCTCATCGCCCCATCGACGATCGCGGTGGGCGAATAGGCGCCCATGCCGCCGGTATTGGGGCCGACGTCGCCATCGCCGACACGCTTGTGATCCTGCGCCGCCGGCAGCGCGATCGCATGTGCGCCGTCACAAAGCGCGAAGAAGCTCGCCTCCTCGCCGTCGAGCATTTCCTCGATCACGAGTTCGGCGCCGGCCGCGCCGAAGACTCCCGCCACCATCGCGGCATCGATGGCGGCCACCGCTTCCTCGACGCTTTGGGCGACGACGACTCCCTTGCCGGCCGCGAGCCCGTCGGTCTTGACCACGATCGGCGCCCCGATTTTGCGCACATGCGCACGCGCCGGCTCAGGCTCGGTGAAGCGGCGATAGCCGGCCGTGGGAATGCCATGCGCCGCGCAAAAATCCTTCATGAAGCCCTTGGAGCCCTCGAGCGCCGCCGCCGCCGCGCCGGGTCCGAAGGCCTTGATGCCGACGGCGGCGAGCCGATCGACCAGCCCAGCGACCAGCGGCTGTTCGGGCCCGACGACGACGAAATCGATCTGCTGCTCGACGGCGAATCGCGTCAGTCCCGCGATATCGTCGGCGGCGAGCTTCACGCATTCGGCCTCACGCGCGATCCCGGCATTTCCCGGGGCGCAATAGAGCTTGCGGCACAGGGGCGAGGCGGCGATCGCCCAGCACAAGGCGTGCTCGCGCCCGCCCGATCCAACTACCAGAATTCGCATCGAGTCCGATGAGCCGTTTGTTCCGTTGCGATGGCCGCGGCTTGTATCATGCGCCACCCCAGCTACGAAGTGCCATGAACGACACGCCGCGCAGCAACCTCACCGAACTCTCCGTCTCCGAACTCTCGGGCGCGATCAAGCGGACCCTCGAATCCGGCTTCGATCGCGTGCGCGTACGCGGCGAGCTCTCGGGCTTCAAGCGCCATACGTCGGGGCATCTCTATTTCGCGCTCAAGGACGCCGATGCGCTGATCGACGGCGTGGTGTGGCGCGGCCAGGCGGCGCGGCTCGCGATCAAGCCCGAGGACGGGCTGGAAGTCGTCTGCACGGGCCGCGTGACGACCTACGGCGCGCGCTCCAAGTATCAACTCATCGTCGATCAGATGGAGCTGGCGGGCGAGGGCGCGCTGCTGAAGATGGTCGAGGAGCGGCGCAAGCGTCTCGCCGCGGAAGGATTGTTCGACGAGTCGCGCAAGCCCGCGCTGCCGTTCCTGCCCGCCGTGATCGGGATCGTGACGTCGCCGACCGGCGCGGTGATCCGCGACATCCTGCATCGCCTGGCCGATCGCTTCCCGCGTCACGTCCTGGTGTGGCCGGTCGCCGTGCAAGGCAGCGGCGCGGCCGAGCAGATCGCCGCCGCGATTCGCGGCTTCAACGCGCTCGCGCCTGGCGGCACGATTCCGCGACCCGATCTGCTGATCGTCGCGCGCGGTGGCGGCAGCCTCGAAGATCTGATGGCCTTCAACGAGGAGATCGTGGTGCGCGCCGCGGCGATGAGCGCGATACCGCTGATCTCCGCGGTCGGCCATGAAACCGATACGACGCTGATCGACTACGCCTCGGCCAAGCGCGCGCCGACCCCGACCGCGGCCGCCGAGATGGCCGTGCCGGTGCGCAGCGAGCTCGTGGCGCAGGTCGCGCGCTATGGCGGCTCGCTCGTCTCGGCGCTGACGCGGTTCGTCGGCGAGCGGCGCACACGCGTGGATGGTCTGCGCCGCGGGCTCGGCGATCCGCGCCGGCTCGTCGAGGAGCAATCGCAGCGCGTCGACGATCGCGCCGAGCGTCTGGCGCTGGCGGGCGCACGCTTCACCGAGCAGCGCCGCGCCTCCGTCGCGGAGGCCTTCGCGCGGTTGCCGCATCCGCGCCAGCAGCTGGCGCGCGCCGAGGATCGCCTGCTCGGCCTGGTCGCCCGTCTCGGCGCGACGAATGAAGCTGCGCAGCGTCAACGCAGTCAGCAACGCGATCGGCTGACCGAACTCACCGGGCGCGCGCGGCAGCAATTGCAGCGACGGTTGACCGAGAGCCGCGCGGCGTTGCGCAGCCAGGTCGCCCTGCTCGAAAGCTTCTCGTTCCAGCGCGTGCTCGAACGCGGCTTCGTTCTGGTCGCCGATGCCACCGGAAAACCCGTGTCGACGAGCGCCGCCGCGCGCGCCGCAGCGGATGTCGTGCTGCGCTTTCAGGATGGCAGTGTGGATGCGCGCGTCGGCGAAGCGTCGCCGCCGGGATCGGCGAAGCCCGCCAAGCGCGGCGGGGCCAAGCAGGATCGCCTGCTGTGATGCGGTACATCGTCGTTCTCCTGATGTGGATCGTGACGCCGGCCTTGGCGGCCGATCGCGTCAGCTTCGAGGGCCAGATCACGCAAGGCGGGCTCGTGCTCGGCAAGGCGCCTTCCGGCACGCGCGTGACGTTCGAGGATCGGGTCTTGCGGGTCTCGGCGGAGGGGCGGTTCGTCTTCGGCCTCGGGCGCGATCACGGCGCCAGCGCGACGCTGGCGTTCGTGTATCCCGATGGGACGCGCGAAACGCGAAGCTTCGAATTGCGGCCGCGGAAATTCGACATTCAGCGCATCAATGGTCTGCCGCCGGCGATGGTCGAGCCGAACGCCAAGGATCTCGAACGCATCAAGGCCGACAACGTCGCGATCGGCCGCGCGCGCGCGCGCGACAGCGCCGAGGCGCTGTGGGGCGGCGAGTGGATCTGGCCCGTGACCGGCCGCATCAGCGGCGTCTATGGCAGCCAGCGCATTCTCAACGGCAAACCGCGCCGGCCGCATTTCGGCGTCGACGTCGCGATGCCCACGGGCACGCCGATCGTCGCGCCCGCCGACGGCATCGTCAGCCTCGCGCATCCCGATCTCTATTTCACCGGCGGCACGATCATCCTCGATCACGGCCACGGCGTCGGCTCGCTCTATGCGCATCTCTCCGCGGTCGACGTGCAAGAGGGCCAGCGCGTCAAGCGTGGCGAGACGATTGGCAATATCGGCGCCACGGGTCGTGTGACCGGTGCACATCTGCATTGGGGCATGACGTGGTACGCGATCAACATCGATCCTGCGCTCGTCGTGCCGCCGATGCCGCAGCCCTGAAAAGCAGGGTGAAGAGAGGTTCCAGGTTCCGAATTCGGAACCTGGAACCGGTTGAACCGGCCGGCTGCACCGTCCCTCAACGCTCAGGGACCGACTTCGCCATGTGCACGAGCACGCGATCGGCCAGCGTTTCGCGGTGCGTTTCCAGGCAGCCGAGCTGTCGATAGAGCGAGATGCTGCGGGTCATGCGTGCGTTGGTGAAAAGCCGTAGCTCTTGCCGGCCGAGCTTGCGCGCCCGATCCTCCGCCCACGCCATCATTGCGCGTCCGAGCCCGCGACGCTGTGCCGACGTCGCGACCGCGACGCTGTGCCGACGTCGCGACCGCGACGCTCCACACGATGACATGATCGGTTCTGATGTCGAGCGCCAGCGAAGCGCTCATCGTGCCGGGCGATTCGCCGTCGAGCACCCAGATCTCGAAGCTCGCAGGCAGCGTCGCCCAATCGGTCGCCATCGGCTGCGGCGCGCGGCCGAGGATGGGCAGATAGATCGCGTAGGCATCCCGAGCGAGCCGATTTAGATCCTCCGCGTCGGCGCTCGTCGCCAGTCTTGGCGTGCGGGGCGTGAGCGGGAGTCCCGCGCACTCACCCGCCGCTTGGCGGCGTGCCCGGCAGGCTGAAGAAATGGCGGACCCGGTTGAGCATGTCGTCGGGCCATTTGTTCTCGGCCTCCTGACGCTCCTGCTCGGTGAGCGACGAAATCACCAGCGTGTTGGCGAGGCGGCGCTTGGCCATCACGCGGCTGAGGCGGGCGGCGACCGCCGGCTGTTCGCGCAGGATCGGCTCGAATGCCTCGCGCGCGAGTTCCCAGATCTTGGTCTCGCACATCGCCGTCAGGGTGGCGCTGCGCGGCTCGCCCGTCAGCAGCGACATCTCGCCGAAGAAATCGCCGGTGCCCAGCCGCGCCATGATGCGCGGTCCGCGGTCCGGGACGTTGACGGTCACTTCGACCGCGCCGAGCTCGACGATGTAGACCGACGAGCCGCTCTCGCCCTCGCGCATGATGACGTCGCCGGGGGAGAGCACGCGCGAATGCATCGCCGTCGCGATGCGCGCGCGCAGCGTGTCGTCGAAATCGCGGAACAGATCGACATAGCCGACGAGTTGTCCGGCATGCGAGGCGAGTGCGGCCTTTGGCGCGTCCGCGTTCCAGGGGCCGATGGCGAGCACGTCGAGCGCGTACCAGACGCTGTTGGCGACGTCATGGCGCACGGCGTCGATGTCGGCATAGCCGTCCAGCCAGAAACCGAGTTCGTAGACGAGATAGCCTTCACGGAATTCCTTGATCCGTGCGCTCGGCGCCGGATCGCTGAGCACGGCGGTGGCCTTGAGCGCCGCGCGCTCGAGCACGTCGCGCGCAGCGCCAGGTGGCACGCGCGCGTCGAGCGTCAACGTGATCACGCTGAGATGGCGCGGCGTCGGCATGTTGAAGTTGACGATCTGCGCGGCCGCCAGCTTGCTGTTGGGCAGGATGATCGTGTTGCCCTGCGGCGAGCGCAGCTGTGTGGCGCGCCAGTTCATTTCGATGACCTGACCGATGGTGCCGCTGTCGATCTGGATCCAATCGCCGACGCGATAGGGATGCTGCAGATTTATCGCGATGCCGGAGAAGAGATCCGCAAGCGTGCTCTGCAGCGCGAAGCCCATGACCACGGCGAAGACGCCGGATGCCGCGAACAGGCCGGTGATCGTTTCCTCGAACAGCGCCGAGATGATCCCGAGGATCATGAAGATGAAGACGATGGCGCGGACGACGTCGATCAGCAGCTTGGGAACCTGAAAGCCGCGCCGTGTGAACGAGATCCAGACGAAACGCTCCAGCACCGTGAACGCCAGCAGGGCGAGCAGCAGCCACCACAGCGTGCCGACGAAACGCCCGATCGCGCCGACGAAGGGTGCCAGCGCCTCCAACCCCATGACCGATGGCAGGCGCGGCGTGGCGATCCAGGCCGCTGATGCGGCTGTCAGGCCAAGCGCCATAAAGATCAAGCGCCGCTGCGCCGGCTCCTGGCTGATCTGACGCTGATAGACGAGCCAAACCATGCTCGCCACCAGGACGAGCAAGGCCAGGATCACGGGTATCGAAAACACCGTCATGTCAATCCCTGTTCACCGGTTGGTGGTATTCATGCCCGAGGCGGGCGCGACCCGCCAGCGGCCTCACGGGAATATCGGCGAGCGCAGACATGATCGATGTGCGCGAACAGCGGTGCTGCCGGTTCGAACACCGCGTGGACGGTGACGATGTCGACAAAATTGCGCAGCGCCGACGGCAGGCGCACTTGGTCCTTTGCCGTCGTGACGACGCGCGCGCCGGCGGTGCGTGCACGCGCGAACAGCGTCTCGATCTCGTCGAGCCGATAGGGATGGTGATCGGGAAATCCGACGCGCTCGATCAGTTGCGCACCCAAGCTCTCGAGGGTCGCGAAGAATTTCGCTGGTCGGCCGATGCCGGCGAAGGCGATGCAGCGCGCGCCCGCGAGCTGTGGCGCGGGCGCCGGCTCCAGTCGCGCCTGCACCACCGGCGCGTGGCGGCCGAGTTTGGCGGTCAGCGCATGACGATCTGGCCCCATGACGATGAAGAGATCGGCGCGCGCCGCGCCGCGTGTCACCGACTCACGCAGTGGTCCGGCCGGAAACACGAGACCATTGCCGAACCCCGTCTCGCCATCGACCACCACGATGGCGAGGGACTTCGCGAGGGTCGAGTTCTGCAGCCCGTCGTCCATCACGATGACCTCGGCGCCTTCGTTCGCCGCGAGCCGCGCTCCGGCAGCGCGATCGCGCGCGACGATGGTGGGCGCCAGCGCGGCGAGCAGCAGCGGCTCGTCACCGATTTCACGCGCATCGTGCCGCCGGGCGTCGACCATCACCGGCCCGCGCTCGCTGCCGCCATAGCCGCGAGTCAGAAACGTCACACGGCTGCGCTGCGCGTGCAGATGCGCGCCGATCGCCAGCGCGACCGGCGTTTTTCCGGTGCCGCCCATCGTCAGATTGCCGACGCAGATCACGGGAATTGACGCCGTGTAAGGCATGGTCAGGCGCGCGCGCCAGCGTCCCGCGAGATCGTAGAACGCGGCAGCCGGCGCAAGCAGGCGCGCCTGCCAGCAATCGCGCAGCCAGAATTCAGGGGCGCGCATGCGCTGGCTCCGGCTCGAGCGCGGCCAGCACCGGGGTCAGCGCCGCCATCACCCGCGTCAGCGCGCCGCGACCGCTTGCCGCGACATCCGCGCCGCCCTGCGCCATGCGCTGGCGCGACATCGGGTCGGCGAACAGGCCGCTGAGCGCCGCGCTGAGGCTCGCGGCGTCGTGCACGATGCGCAGCGCGCCGGCGGTGTCGAGCGCGGCGAAGATCTCGGCAAAATTTCCGGTTCGCGGCCCGGTGAGAATGGCCGTGTCGAGCGCCGCCGCCTCGAGCGGATTCTGCCCGCCGTCGCCGGCCAGCGATTTGCCGATGAAGGCGATCGGCGCGAGGCGATAGAACAGGCCGAGCTCGCCCATCGTGTCCGCGAGGTAAATGGCGGTGTCGGCCGTGATCGCTTCGCCGGCGCCGCGTTGCGCGAGCGTCAGGCCGCGCGCGCGCAAGGCGGTCGCGATCTCCGTACCTCGCACGGCATGACGCGGCACGATGATCGTCAGCAGCGTCGGCAGTGAGCGAGCGAGGCGCGCATGCGCGTCGGCGACGATCGCCTCCTCGCCGGGATGCGTGCTGGCGGCCAGCCAGACCGGTCGTTCACCGATCCCGGCGCCGAGCGCGGCGAGAATCTCGATATCGGCGGGCAATTGCGGCGCGTCGAATTTCAGGTTGCCGACCGAGAGCACCGCGCGGGCGCCGAGCGCCGCGAGCCGCGCGGCATCGGCGTCGCTCTGCGCCAGCACCAGGGTGAATGCGTCGACGGGCGGCCGCAGGATCGGCGCGACGCGTCGCCAGCTCGCGAAAGAACGTGCGGAAAGTCGCGCATTGACCAGCGCGCTCGGCGTGCGGCGGTGCGTCAGCGTGCGCAGCATCGTCGGCCAGAGCTCGCTTTCGAGCCACAGCGCCGCATCGGGGCGCCAATGATCGAGGAAGCGCTCGACCCAGCCCGGCACGTCGAGCGGCACGAATTGATGGCGCGCACGCGCCGGCAGGGCGCCGCGCAGCATCTCGGCCGAGGTCAGGGTGCCGGTCGTCACCAGCGCCTGCGCCAGCGGATGATGCTCGAGGATCGCGCGCAGCAGCGGCAAGGCGGAGCGTGCTTCACCCACCGATGCGCCGTGGATCCAGATCAGCCGGCCCGCAGGCCGCGCTTCAGATGCAATGCCGTAGCGCTGGGCAAGCCGGGCGGGATCCTCCTTGCCGTGGTCGGCCCGGTAACGCAGCCATAGCCGCAGCGCCGGCGCGACGCCCGTCGCAATGCCGCGATAGAGCGCACTCATGGCGGCGCAGCAGCTTCGACACTGGAATTCAGCTTTTTGACCCGGTCCCGGCGGTTGATGGCGCAAACTATCACCGCGCCGACGTGATCCGCCACCGATGGCGATTGCCCAGGTTGCGAGCCGTGCTTGCGGCCTTCAGCCAATGCGCAGCACTGGACGATTCGCACAGGGCCTCGAGCACGATCTCGATGGAGGCGAGATCGCTGGGCGTGCTAAACGCAGCGCGCCTGTGCGCATCGACGATTCGTCCAGAACCGGGAGCGGCGGGATCAAGGTTGCGCGCGACAAACGCGTGACGGGTTCGATTGTCCTGCTTTCCTCGATCGCACAACACATGGCCGGGATGTTCAGAGTCGAGATCATCGTCAATCCCAAGGCCGGTGGCCCTTCGGTCAGAAAGGCCGAAGACTTGATGGACATCCTGCGCGGGCAGGGCATCTACGTACGGCTGCGCGGCACGCGATTTCGCGGCCATGCCGAGGCCCTCGCGCATGAGGCGGCGGCTCAGACGGTCGATCGGCTGGTGGTCGCGGGTGGCGACGGCACGATCAACGAGGTCATCAACGGCCTGGCCGGTGCGCCGATTCCGCTGGTGATCATTCCCTGCGGCACGGCGAATGTCCTGGCGAACGAGCTCGGCTGGCCGCGCCGTGTGGAGGACATCGCCGAGCTGCTGCTCAAGGGCAAGACGCGGCAGGTGAATCTCGGCAGCGTGAATGGCCGCCGCTTCGTCCAGATGGCGAGCGTGGGTCTCGATGCCGAGGTCGTCGCGCGGATCAATCCGACCGCGAAGCGTTTCTTCGGCCGCTTTGCCTATGTGTGGACCGCGCTCGCTCGACTCATCGGCCGGCGGCCGCAGCTTTTCGATGTGATTGTCAATGGCACGACGCGGCGTGCGGGGGCTGCGATCGCGGCCAAGGGCAAGCATTACGGCGGCGCCTTCGTCGTCGCCCCCCTGGCCGATCTTGCATCCCCGAGCTTTCAACTCGTGCTCACGCCGGAGCCCGGACGTCTTGCGCATCTGCGCTACATCCTGGCGCTCGGCCGCGGCAAGCTCTCGATGGTGAGCGGCGTCGAGACGCACGAGGTGAGCGAGCTGAGTTTCGCGGGGCCAGCCGGCATGCCGATCCAGGCCGATGGCGACGTGATTGCCACGATGCCGGCAAAGATCGAGATTCTGCGCGACGCCTTGACGCTGATGGTGCCCAATTCGGTGTGACGGCGCCGCGATCGAGGGAGGGGAATACATGACTTCGCGTGATACGACCAAACGGACCGGCGCCAATGCAGATCCGTTCGAGTTGCTCGGGTTGCGGGCGTTCATCAATTGCTGCGGTTCGCGCACCGTCTATGGCGGCAGCCGCATGGCGCCGGAAGTCCTGCAGGCGATGGTCGCGGCCTCGACGCGCTTCGTGAACGTGCCGCAGCTGCTGGACGCGGCGGGCAAGCGCATCGCCGAACTGCTCGGCGCGCCGGCGGCGCTGATCACGTCCGGCGGTTCGGGCGCCTTGTTCGTCGGCGCGGCGGGCGCGGCGACATGCGGCGATCCCGAGCGCATCGTGCGGCTTCCGCGCATCGACTGGCCGCAGCGGCATATCGTGATGCCGCGCGGCGGTCGCTTCGCCTACGACCACGCGATGCGGGCGAGTGGATTGGAAATCGTCGAGGCGGGCACGCCGGACGAGATGGCCCGCGCGCTCGATACCGCGGCGATGGTCGCCGTGCTGGGAACCTTCGACCCGCAGGCGACGATGAAGCTGGAGGATTGCGTGGCGCTGGCGCGGCCGCGCGGCATTCCCGTGCTCGTCGACGCCGCCTCGGAATACCCGAGGAGCCCGGATCCCTATCTCCAGCGCGGCGCGTCGATGGTCGCCTATTCCGGCGGCAAATATCTGCGCGGGCCGCAATCGACCGGCATCCTGCTCGGCGAGGCCGGATGGGTCGCTGCAGCCGCGCTCAACACGGCGCCGCATACCGGTATCGGCCGTCATCTCAAGGTCAGCAAGGAAGAGATCGCCGGGCTCGTCGCCGCGGTGGAGCTCTGGATCAGTGGCCACGATGCGGTGCAGGAAGACAAAGCCTATCGCGCCGAACTCGAATTCTGCGCCGCCGCTGCCGAGAAGACGCGCGGCGTGACGGCCGAGATCTTCAAACTCTCCGGGCCGGACGAGCCGACGCCGCGGCTGCGCGTCACCTGGGATCGTCAGCGCATCGGACTCGACGGGCCGCAGCTGCGCGAGCGTCTCGCCGCCGGCGATCCCAGCGTGCAGGTCGATGATCGCTTCGCGTTGGAGAACTCCATCGTCGTACTGCCGTTCAATCTGCAGCCGGGCGAGGCGTTGATCGTCGGGCAGCGTATCGCGGCGGAGCTCGGCGCCGCCTCGGCGCGCGCCATGGCGACGTCGCCTCCGTCACCGGGGCTCGACATCGCCGGGACTTGGGAGGTGCGCGTGAGCATGACCGCGGGCGAGGTGGTGCACGCGTTCGACCTGCAGCAGCAGGGCGCCGCGGTCACCGGCACGCATCGCATGCGTGCCTTGGCGAATCCGATCACCGGCAAGCTGTCGGGCGCACAGGTGGAGCTCGAGAGCTTTCACCCGATCGAGGGATCCACGCTCGCCTATCGTTTCATCGGCGAGATCAGCGATGGCGCGATGCGGGGACGCGCCGAGCTCGGCACGACGGCGCAGACGATCCCCGGCCCGGTCAACAAGCGCGAATACGGCGAAGTGCGCTGGGTCGCGCAGCGGCGATGATGCGAGAGGACGTGAGCGGGTTGCTTCGCGTGGCGCTGCGTCTACGCTGTCCACGATGACAGCCAGCCCGCGCGAATTCCTGGAATCGCTCTTCCGCTCGACGATCGCCGCCGCTCAGCCGCGGCTGTGCGTGCCGCCGAATCTGCCGCCCGCCCCGCGGGGGCGGCTGATCGTCGTGGGCGCCGGCAAGGCCTCGGCGGCGATGGCGCAAGCGGCCGAGCAGCACTACGCGGGCCACGCGCGGCTGGAGGGCTTGATCGTCACGCGCGATGGCCATGGTGTGCCTTGCACGCGCATCGAAATCGTCGAGGCCGCGCATCCCGTGCCGGATCTTCGTGCGCCGCAAGCGGCCGAGCGCATGCTGGCGCTTGCGGCGAGCGCAGGACCCGATGATCTCGTGCTGGCGTTGATGTCCGGTGGCGGCTCGGCGCTGCTGGCGCTGCCACAGGCGCCGGTGACGCTGGACGAGTTTCGCGCGCTGACCACGGCCTTGCTGCGCTCCGGCGCCAACATCACGGAGATGAACGCGGTCCGGAAGCATCTCTCGCGCATCGCCGGCGGAAGATTGACCGAGGCTGCCGCGCCGGCGCCGATCGTCACCCTGGCGATCTCCGATGTGCCCGGCGACGATCCGTCGACGATCGGATCGGGCCCTACGGTCCCCGATCCGACGCGCCTCGCCGATGCGCGCGGCGTGCTGACGAAATACGCGATCACGCCGGCGGCCTCGATCGCCGCGCGCCTCGCCGATCCGGGCAATGAAACACCCAAGCCCGGCAATCCGGCTTTCGCACGGGCGCGCTTCGTCATGGCGGCGAGCCCCAAACAGGCGCTGGCGATCGCCATCGAACGCGCGGGCGCGGCCGGCTATGCCGTGCACTCGCTGGGCGATGCGGTCGAAGGCGAGGCGCGCGACGTGGGCCGCGCGCAGGCCGTACTCGCGCGCCGCATCGCGGCACGGGAGTTCTCGGTCAAGCCGCCCTGCGTGGTGATCTCCGGCGGCGAGACGACGGTCACGGTGCGTGGCCAGGGCCGCGGTGGGCGCAATGCCGAGTTCCTGCTCGCCCTGGCGATCGCCCTGGACGGCGATGCCGACATCCACGCGCTCGCCGGCGATACCGACGGCATCGATGGCGTCGAATCCAGCGCTGGCGCCTATATCGCGCCGGATTCGCTGCAGCGCTTGCGTGCAGCCGGACTCGATCCCGTCGCGCGCCTCGATGACAATGACGCCTGGGGCGCCTTCAGCCGGATCGACGATCTGGTGGTGACGGGGCCGACGCTGACCAACGTGAACGACTTCCGCGCGATCCTCATCACCTGAAGGGACGTCCATGCCGCGACTCTGCTCGACGAAGATCGTCGCTACCCTCGGCCCGGCGACGTCCGACGCGGCGATGATCCGCAAGCTCTTCGAAGCGGGCGCTGATGTCTTTCGCTTCAATTTCAGCCATGGCACGCATGAGGATCACCGCGCGCGCCACGCCACGTTGCGCGCGGTCGAGCGCGAGCTCGGCCACCCCATCGGCATCCTCCTCGATCTGCAGGGCCCGAAGCTGCGCGTCGGCGCTTTCGCCGAGGGCAAGGTGATGCTGGAGACGGGCGCGCGGTTCCGACTCGATCTCGATCGCGCGCCGGGAAGCGCGGTGCGCGCCAACCTTCCGCATCCCGAGATCTTCGCCGCCCTCGAGGATGGCGCCGATCTGCTGGTCGACGACGGCAAGCTGCGCCTGCGCGTCGGCGCGCACGGCGTGGATTTCGCGGAGTGTGAAGTGATCACCGGCGGCATGATCTCCGACCGCAAGGGCGTCAACGTGCCGGGCGTGGTGCTGCCGATCTCGCCGCTGACCGAGAAGGATCGCCGCGACCTCGCCTTCGGCCTGGACCTGGGCGTCGATTGGGTTGCGCTCAGCTTCGTGCAGCGGCCCGACGACATGGCAGAAGCGCGGCGTCTGGTGCAGGGGCGCGCCGGCGTCCTCGCCAAGCTGGAGAAGCCCTCGGCGATCGAAAGGCTGGAGGAGATCATCGATCTCTCCGACGCCGTGATGGTGGCGCGCGGCGATCTCGGCGTGGAGATGCCGCCCGAGACCGTGCCGGGGACGCAGAAGCGCATCGTTCGGCTGTGCCGCCGCGCCGGCAAGCCCGTGATCGTCGCGACGCAGATGCTCGAGACGATGGTGAACTCGCCGACGCCGACGCGCGCCGAAGCGTCCGACGTCGCGACCGCGGTCTATGACGGCGCCGATGCGGTGATGCTTTCCGCCGAGACCGCATCGGGCAACTTCCCGGTCGAGGCGGTGACGATCATGGAAAAGATCATCGAGTCCGTGGAACACGACCCGCTCTATCGACCGATCATGGATGCCGTGCATGCCGAGCCCGAGCACACCGCCGCCGATGCGATCACCGCGGCGGCGCGCCAGGTCGCGCATACGGTCGGTGCGCGTGCGATCGTGACCTATACGACATCGGGGTCGACGACATTGCGCGCCTCGCGCGAGCGGCCGGACACTCCGATCCTTTGCCTCACCGAACGCGTCGAGACCGCGCGTCGTGTCACGCTTGCCTGGGGCGTCCACCCCGTGGTCACCGCCGATGTGCGCAGCTTCGAGGAGATGGTCGAGAAAGCGTGCCGCATCGCGCGCGAGCATGGCTTCGCGAAAGCGGGCGACCGTGTGGTGATCACGGCGGGTGTTCCGTTCGGGACGCCGGGCGCGACGAATGTGCTGCGGGTCGCCTGGGTGGAGGGCTGACGGCCAGCTCCCGAAGTTGTCAGTTGACGAGCATCCGGAGTCCGCTAGAATCAGCTTCTTGAATACGGTCGTGGGGGGGCTCATGAAGAAGACGAGATTCGGTCTGGTGGTGGTGGCATTGCCGCTGGCTGTCGGCGCGATTGGTGGTGCCGCTCTCGCGCAGAGCGGCGGTCAGACGCATCGCGTCAACATGGTCGGCTCCAGCTACGCGCCGGCAACGTTGGCCGCGCGGGTCGGCGACACGCTGAAATTCGTCAATGACGATACCGAGGACCATACGGTCTTCGTGCCGAGCTTCGGCTTCGGGATCGATTTCGGCACCTTGAAGCCGGGCGCCGAGGCGTCGATGCAGCTCGGCCGGGCCGGCATGTTCCGCGTGGAATGCGTCAATCACGCCGCGATGCTCCTCGACGTGACGGTGGCGAAATGAAGCCCGCCCTGCGCAAACCAGCCGTCATCGCAGCTTTTACCGTTGCCTTCGGTGTCGCCGCCGTCACGTTCCGAGCGATGGCCGGCCCGGAGCGCGTCGAGTTTCCCGTCGGCTATCAGCAGAAATTCGTCGTCTTCGGCGCCACCGATCGGCCCGATCGCAAGCCGGCGCAGGTTCGCGTCTTCTACGCGAACCCAGAAGCGGCCGCGGCCGCGCGCGCCGATCAACCGGTGCCGGATGGCGCCGTCCTCATCATGGAGGATCGCAAGGCGAAGCTCGGTGCGGCCGGCAATCCGGAGAAGGACGCGACGGGCCGCTTCATCGCGAGCGACGACGTGCTCGCCGTGTTCGTGCAGGAAAAGCGCCGCGGTTGGGGCGAGGCCTATCCGGCGAATGTGCGGAACGGCGACTGGGACTATGCCGTGTTCCAGCCCGGTGGCGCGCGGCGCGACGTGAGCACGGCGGGCTGCTTCTCCTGCCACCTCAAGCGTGCGCCGACGGACTACACGTTCATCTTTCAGCGCTGGGCGATCGACGGCAAGCCGACGAACTGAGGGGGCTACTCGGCGGTCGCGCGTCGCCGCGTGACCTTGCCGTCGGCGTGGATCGTCGCATCCGGCGTGACCGTTTCGCCATCGATGCGCCGGATCGCGAAGTTCAGCGCGCCGGAATTGTTCTCGGTGAACAGCCACGCATCGTTGGCGAAGCTGAAGAGCATGCCCGACGGGGCCTCCATGGCGATGATGGCGCGCGTCTTTTTCGGAAAGTAGCGGCCGATCGGAATGAGCTGTTCGGTGACCTCGCGGGGATCGCGGCCGAGCACGTAGCGCAGGAACTTCCATCCGCCCAGTTCGCGCAGCGGCCAGCACCGGGGATGCGCGACTGTCACGACGAGCTCCATCCAATCCGCGTCCTGGCAGCGCCGCCAGCCACCGACCCAGCGGCGGAACTCGAACCAGCCCGTTGACTGACCCTCGGCGCCGCAAGGCGGACATTCCTTGTCCCACCACGAATCCGTATCGGTGCGCTTGATCTCGTAGAGACCGCCTTGTTCGATCACGATGCCGCTGCGGTTCCATTGCTGATCGGCGCGCGCCCGAAAATGCACTTCCGGCGCGCCGGGATCGAGGAACACCAGCTCGTCGGCGCCGACCGGGAGCGGGACGGACGCCAAGGCCTGTTCGCGTGCACGGCGCAGTGCGGTGGCGTGCCGTGCGCGGTCGTGAACCGTCTGGTGCAAGCCGCCGAAGCGCGGATCGGCGCCGGCGTCGCTCGGTCGCGGGCAAGGGTGCCAGCGCGGCCAGGTCGGGAACATCCGCCATGCCGCCTGCTTCACGAGCTCGTCCTGGATCGCGCCGAGCGGCGAGGGCGTCAACGACTCCAGTGCGCCGTGATCGAGCAACAAGCCGGCGAGGCGCGCCTCCTCCATCATCCATTGCAGCGCGATGTCGGACAGGCCGGTGTCGGTATAGCCGCCGCCGATGCCGCCATGCGTGCCTCGAAACCAGACCTGCTTCACGTCGGGGATCGTGGGCACGGGCTGCGCCAGATCGAACAGCGTGACGAAGAACTGCGCGCGCCGCTCGTCCATCGCGAGCGCGTGGCGGATCCTGCCGCGCATGGCGACCGGCCCGGCCGGAATGTCCTGCGTGGTGCTGTTGTCGCCGAACGCGCGATTGCTCCACAGCCGGCCGATGCGGAACCACCATCCCCAGAGCGGCAACCCGAGCGAGGCGACGGTGTCCCAGACGCCCAGGAAATGAATGTCGACTCGCTCGCGATCATGGAACAACCCGGACGGATCGGCGATCACCGCGCCCGGTTTCGAGATGTCGCGATACCGATACAGGCGCACGATGTCGGGGGCGAAGCGGATGTTCTCGGCGCGCAGCAGGCCGCAGCGCATGATCACGCCCGCGAGGCAGCGCACGGTGTAGGCGCCGCGCGAGAATCCGAACAGGAAGATGCGATCGCCCGGCTCGTAGTGGCGCACGAGTCCGGTATAGGCCTGGACGATGTTCTCGGTGATGCCGACCCCGGTGGCGAGCTCGAGCATCATGCGAAATTTCGCGTAGAGCGCGGTCAGCGTCCCCGGCATCTTGGCGCCGGCCCACTCGGTGAAGCGCTTGATCGCGCTGGCCTTGCGACTTGCCGTCGACGTGCCGGTGCCGATGCCCTCGTCGTACCAGGCGATTTGTCGCCAGCCCGTGTCGACGGGGCCCTCGAGTGCATCGAAGATCCGCGCGACATTGCTGCGGGCGGAGAGCCCATCGACCATGTCGTCACGTCGATTCTGTGTGCCGTCGCAGCAGATGACGATGTTCTTGGGCATGACGGGTGTGGCTCGGGCTAGCTGCGTCGTGGCGGCGGAAGACCGCGGCCGGTCGCGAGCCACATGACGCGGCGGCGATCGCCGAGCCACGCCGGCAGGATCACGCACAACGCCCAGCCAAGCGCCAGCACGAGCGGCCAGAGTTCGCGTGCGGCTTGCAACATCGGGGCCAGGCGGTCCGGCATATGCGGCACGAGTGCGCCGGCGCCCGACACGAAACCATTCAGCGGCGCGACGAATACCGCGGCGTAGGGACGCGGCGCTGCAGCGCAGCTCCTGGCGGGGGCGCAGATGGGCGGCGGCGTGGCGAGCTCCGCAAGCCATACGCCGAGGGCGCCGATGATCGCGCTGGTGAACAACGCGATGAACCAGAGCTCGACGCGCGTGAGCCGGAACACCGCGCCGAAGCTGCGCCACGCGCCAAGCCACGCTCGGTCGCGATACCAGGCCCAGGCGCGCACGACGAAGCGGCTGAGGCCCCGGGTCGCCATGATCACCAGGAACGCGATCCAGATCGGGCTGAGTTGGCGTGCCCAATCGGCCGCGGTGTCCATGATGCTCATCGGCTGCCTCCCCCCGCCTCGCGGGCCAGCAGCGGCACGATGAGCCGAGGCTCGCTCTCGCCGGCCAGCATCGCGCGCACGCGCGGAATCGCGCCGGCGACCCAGGTCTCGACCTGCAGCCGCACGAGATCCGCCAACGGCTCCTGGATGTCCATGCCGTAGACGAATTTCCGGATCATCATGAAGACGATGCCGCCGTGCAGGATCATCGCGAGCTCGCGTTCGCCGAGGGTCATCGGCCGCGAGTCGGGATCGATCCCAGCTGCGCGGCGCAGTCCACGCGCGATCGGCATCAGGATCTTGAGCGAGAGCTTGAACCCGAAACGCCGCGCGAAATCCTGGCCGGCCAGCGCCGCCTGCACCCAGAGCCGCAGCCGCAGGCGCGACATGCCATCGACATAGCCGACATAGAAGCGTCCGAGCCGGTCGGCCAGCGGGATCGACTCATCGGCCAGCAGCTGATCCCATTCCGCGCGCCAGCGATTGCCGAAGGCGCGATCGAGGGTCGCCGCGATCAGCGCGTCCTTCGACGGGAAGTAGCGGTAAAGCAGGGCTTGCGTGACGCCGAGACGTCGGGAGATTTCCCGCGTCGAACCGGAGAAGCCGTCCTCCGCGAAGAGTTCGGCTGCCGCATCCAGAATCGTCGCGATCCGGTCCGCGCCCTTGAGGCGACGGCGGCGCTGCGGTGCGGCGGCAGGAGCGGTGACGGCCATGGCCGCCAGCTTAGCCGGGACTACCGCGTCGGATCGATCGTGTTCGCGGCCAATTGGCCCGGCACGCAACCGGACCCGCCAGCCAACGAAGGCTGCCGGGCCCGGCGATGCGGCTCAGGCGAGGTGCGCGCGCAGCATCCAAGCGGCCTTGTCGTGCACGTCGATCCGACCATTCATCAGATCGCCGGTTGCGGTGTCGCCAGCATCGTCCGCAAATTCGCGCAAGGCGCTGCACAGCGCCGACATCGCTTCATGGTCCTTCTGCAATTCGCCGATCATGTGCTTGTGACTCGGCGGCGCGTCGGGCGCGTCCTTGATCGTCGATAGTTTCGCATAGGCCGCGAAGCTGCCCGGCGCGATCGAATCCAGCGCGCGGATGCGTTCCGCGAGTTCATCGAGCGCGGTGAAGAGCTCGTCGTACTGCTTGCCGAACAATTCGTGCAGCGGTCCGAAATTCGGGCCCGTCACGTTCCAGTGGAAGTTCTGGCTCTTGAGCATCAGCGTGAAGCTCGAGGCGAGCACCACACCGAGCTTGGCTGCGATTGCGCCCCGGCTATTGCTGTCCGTCTTGGTTACCATCGCTCAGCTCCATCATTAGACCGCATCCAAACTGGGATACAAGGATCTGATTACAAGCCCATCTGTTGAAGTCAAACCGCCCTCAGACGAAGCTGAGTTCGACCCGGACCCGCCCGCCATAGGCAGCGACGACCTTGGATTTGGGTGGCGCCTTGACCAATCCGGTGCAGGTCCCGGTGCTGACATACTGCCCGGCCTCGAGCCCGCCGCGCCGACGCAGATGGTTGGCGAGCCAAAGCAGCGATGCGTAGGGGCCGCCCAGCACGTCCGCGCCGGTGCCCTTGCCCACGGTCTTGTCGTCGACGCGCATCTCGACCACGAGCTTGTCGAGATCGGTTGTCAGTCCGTTGGCGAGCGGCTTGCCCACGACCAGTGCCGCATTGGCGCCCTGGTCGGCAACCAGCGACGGCAGGCCCACGGCAAGCCAGTCGCTCCAGCGCGGCGCCACGATCTCGATCGCGGGGTGCACGCTGCCGATCGCGCGCTTCACCTCGGCGAGGCCGTAGGGTTTGACACGGGCGGGCAGATCCTTCGCAAGCTTGAAGGCGAGCTCACCCTCGAGGCCGCGCATCGGGTAGGCATCCGCCGGGATCTTCGCGCCACTGGCGAAGATGCGCCCTGTGAAGACGCGGCCTGCGAATGGCCCACGCGCCTTCAGCAGCTTGAGCGCCATCGTGCCGGTCGCGCCGACTTTCCAGCCGCCGACCTCCGCTGCCGTCGCGGCGGCGAAGAGATCCTGGATCCGATAGGCCTCGGTCAGATTGCGCGGCCGGCATGACTCGGGCAAAGCGGGAAGCTGATGCCCGTCCTGCCAGGCCTCGGTGAGGATGGTGGCGGCGCGTTTGGCGTGTTCGAGTTTCATGATGTGAAGCTGACCTCGAGGTTTCCAAGAGCCGTGAACTCTGCCACGGCTGTATCGCCCGGCGCGACTGGCGTCATTCCTGTCAGCGAGCCGGTCGTCACGAAATCACCGCGACGCAGACCTGGACTGCCCGGGACCGGATGATTGGCCAGCACCGTCACCGCGCGCAGCGGATCGCCGATGATCTTCGCGCCGGTTCCGCGCGCGGCTTCGGCGCCGTTGACGCGCAGGATCACTTCGACGCGGCCGCGGTCGAGCGCGCGCCAATCGGGAATCGCCGGCCCGATCACGAAGCCGCCACTGGCCATCGCATCGGCGAGGTTCATCGTCAGACTCGGCTTCGGGGGCAGCCGCGAATCGGCGATCTCGATCGCGAGATGCATCGCCGCGATGGCCGCGGCGACTTCGTCCTCGCCATAGGGCGTTGCGCGCGGCGGCAGATCGGTCGCCATGGCGAAGGCGAGTTCGCATTCGAGCAATGGCCGCACGAAGCGGCGATGGCTGAGACGCGCGGGCGCCATGTACACGAACGGAGACAGCAGCCGCGCCGCGGTCGGCCGTTCGACGCCGATCCTGGCTTGCTGCTCCGCATTCAACGCGCCGACCTTCCAGCCACGATAGCCGCCGGCGAGGCGCGCCAACTCGGCCTGCAGTCGATAGGCATCGTCGAGAGAGGCCGGCATCGCGTCGGCCGGCAGGGGTTCGAGCAGACAGGCGTGATTGCGCGCCGCCGTGAAAGCCGCGGCGGCGCGGGCGAGGTCGAGTGGCGTCATGCAGTGGCTTTCATGTCCGTCTGGTTGTCGGCGACGATCTTGTCGGCGAGCCGGCCCGTCAATTCGTTGAGATGGTCGACGCTCCATTCGAAGCTGCCGATGCCCATCGTGACCGAGCGCAGTTCGACGATGAGATCCTGCATTTCCGCTCGCGGAAGGAAAGCCTGAACTTCGTCCCAGCCCGTCCAGCCCGCCCGCGCGTCGAAGCCGAGTATGCGGCCGCGCCGCGACGACAGGATGCGCTGCACGTTGGAGGTGAATTCCTGCGGCACCGCGATCGCGACCTTGCAGATCGGCTCGAGCAGGACCGGGTCGCATTTGGCCATGCCCTCGCGCATCGCGAGCCCGCCTGCCGTCTTGAACGCCATGTCGGAGGAATCCACGTCGTGATATTGGCCGTCATGGAGCGTCACCTTGACGTCCACGATCGGGAAGCCGAGCGGTCCGCGCTTGAGCGAGTCGCGAACGCCTTCCTCGACGGCGGGGATGAAATTGCGCGGGATCGCGCCGCCGACGATCTTGTCCTCGAACACGAATCCGCTGCTGCGCGGCAGCGGCTCGATCTTGACCTTGATGTCGGCGAACTGACCATGGCCGCCGGATTGGCGCTTGTGACGCGAATGCTGTTCGGTCGCGCGCCGGATCGTCTCCTTGTACGGAACGTGCGGCGGACGCGCGACGATGGCGACGTGGTGCTGAGTCTTCAACCGCTCGGCGGCGATCGAGACATGCACCTCCCCCTGGCCCCAGAGCAGGAGCTCGTGCGTATCGGCGCTGTGTTCCGCGATCAGCGATGGATCCTCCTCCACGAGATGCTGCAAGGCGCCGGAGAGCTTCACGTCGTCACCGCGTTTCTCGGCGTTGATGGCGAGCGCGAAGAGCGGTTTGGGTGGGCTGGGCCACTCCGGCAGGCCGGAAGCCGGTTTCGCCGCGCTCGTCACGGCCGCGCCGGTCGCGATGCCCTCGAGCTTGCCGAGCGCCACGATCTCGCCGGTCTCGGCTTTCGCGAGCTTGCTCAGTTGCGTGCCGAGCGGACGGCCGATGCTCGCGAGACGCGCGTGCTTGGTGCCGTCGGACAGCGTGGCGCCCTCGCTGATCGTGCCATGCCAGATGCGCGCGTAGGAGAGTTTGCCGGCGTGCGGTACGTAGCGGGTCTTGAAGATCTGCGCGAGCGACTCGGCGTCCGGCAGGATTCCCAGACGCTCGGCCGTCTCTTCCACCGATGGGACTTCGTGGCGCAGGAATTTGAGCAGCCGACGAACGCCTGCATCCCGTTCGGCGGAACCGATCATGACCGGCACGAGCTTGTCGTCCGCGAATGTCTTCGCGAGGTCCTCGTAGATGACGTCCTTGGGCGGCGCCGTGTCCTCGAGCAGCTGTTCCAGCAGCTTGTCGTCGTAGTCGGCGAGGGTCTCGAGCAGGCTGCCGCGCGCTTCCCGTTCGCGATCCTTCACGTCGCTCGGGAGCTGGATGAGGTCCGAGGGTTGGCCGGGCTTGTAACGATAGGCGCGCTCGGTCACGAGATCGACATAGCCCGTGATCGTATCGCCCTGACGGATCGGAACCTGGCGCAAGGCGAGCGGGCGCGCCGAGACCGCCTGGAATGCCGCCATCAGGTCGCGCATCCGCGTCGTGGCCGTATCGATTTTGTTGACGAAGACGACATGCGGGATCGCATGGTCGTCCAGGAACTTGAGGATCGGCCCGAGCATCGCGGCGCGCCCGGCTTCGGGTGTGCACACGACGACCGCCGCATCCGCGACCATCAGCGCCGCATGCGCTTCGTGGGCGAACTCGATCGAGCCGGGGCAATCGATGAAGCTCCAGGAATCGTCCATGAACTGCGCATGCGCGATGTTGAGTTCGACGGACATCTGACGCGCGCGCGCCGCCGGCGATGTGTCACCGACCGTCGTGCCGTCCTTGATCGAGCCCTTGCGCGCGATCGCACCGCATGCGGCGAGTAGGCTTTCGAGCAGGCTCGTCTTGCCACTGAGATAGGGACCCACCAACGCC
>Ga0163144_10003471_pt1 | contig 35860 bp, 43 predicted proteins | sample OliLak19BULKMAT1_FD_123175 | JGI IMG/M metagenome (GOLD analysis project Ga0163144, IMG submission 123175) | Freshwater microbial mat bacterial communities from Lake Vanda, McMurdo Dry Valleys, Antarctica - Oligotrophic Lake LV.19.BULKMAT1 | ecosystem: Environmental > Aquatic > Freshwater >...
AAGATGGACTCTTTGAAAAGTGGTATTCGCAAGGAGACGGAGGACACTTGGTTGAGCGTTTTACTTACAAAAATGATGAGCAAGACGGACTTTACGAACAGTGGTACTCGCAAGAAGACGGAGGGCACTTGCGTGAGCGCTATACTTACAAGAATGGAAAAGATGAACTTTACGAATATTGGCATGACCAAGAAGATGGGGGACACTTGAGTGAGCGTTGTACTTATAAGGATGATGAGCAAGACGGACTTTTTGAACGGTGGCACACGAAGCAAAACGGAGGACACTTATTTGAGCGTTGTATTTATCGAGATGGAAAACGAAACGGACTTTATGAAGTGTGGCACACTTTACGAGATGGAGGACATTTATCCAAGCGCTATACTTACCAGGACGGGAAACGAGATGGACTTTACGAAACTTGGTATAGTGCAGCAGACGGAGGACACTTGCACGGGCGTTTTACTTATAAGGATGGAAAATTACACGGGCTTTACGAAACTTGGCACACTCAAGAAGATGGAGGACACTTGTGCGAGCGTTTTACTTATCGAGATGGAAAACGAGGATGGAGTTTGATGCAATGAACACTTTCGCGGCTAAACGAATTTTCACTAAATTTAGTGAAAATGTACACAATTACTTGAATGACGCACGAGGCTGATCAATGCCCGCTCGAGGAACATACGGATTGTTTCGATAGCCCTTATAGGTTCTTGACGCTTGTGCTTTTTGCTGAAATGCTGGTTTGCCGCTTCTCTCGTTCGAGTCGGCATAGGGAATGTTGACTGACGTTGCATAAGAATATGAAGGACGATCTTGAAATTTCACGTTGGTCGTGGAGGTTTGTTGGTTATCTGACTGAAAATTCGGTGCGGGATTACGAACTGAGCCTGAAGAATTGAATTTTTCATCAAAGAGGAAATCCGTACGCGTCTGACCGTCGCTAGTAACTGGAGAGACAAAGCCTGCACTAGCCGAGGTTTGAGGACGATTGTTAAAGAGTTCAATATTTTGATGAGTTATACCGTGACTGACGTGTGAAGTATATCCAGCATGAGCAGAAACTTGAGGACGATTGTGGTCGAGCGTAAGGTGTTCAAGACCCGAGGTAGGAGTAACAATGTCAAGTGCAGCGTGACCAGCGTCAAACCGAGGATCATAGCGTTCGGTGGTTCGGATCGATTGAGGCTCAGTAATTGCCGGTCCAGAAGGAAAGGTAAAGCCAGCTCCGGCCGACGTCGCCGGCAACTTTCTGTCGAGGTCAGGCAAAACAGAGTTATCAATTGGTGCGTCTAGAGGACAAAAGAACGTTGCTCTGGACTCCATAGGCTTGATGCGATCAGTCATGTATGCTTGAATTTCACTCGGTCGTTCATTCTGTGCTGTATAACCACCGGTGTTAGAGTCAAATGCAGTGCCTGGATTAATACGAGGAACGACAATGGGGCGAGGAATTCTGCATAGCGGCATCGTATCTTCCATAGTGATCAGAGGCGGACGAAACTCTTCGTTGATCGGATAACGATGACTGCTTACACCATATGCGTTTTGCTTGTTGTATGCTCTGGACTGTACAAGAATTTGATAGTCATAGGTATTTGGCAAGTCTTGTGTCGCAATGAGTGTCTTGCCCGCATCAACCATCCAATGTTTGCCAGACCATTTGAACTGCGGCGGACCCTTAAGAATGTTAGGGTAAATAGGACCCTCGAGAAGATTTTGAGGCTTTTTGAGAATACCGACCGACGACATTGAACTTTGCTATTGTTAATGATTTTTTCTCTTAACTTTTATTGTTAAGAAAAATGAAATCAACACATTGATCAATGTGTTGATACTCACCTTTAGCAACATCACTTCGAACGTCACTACGATATGCACGGTATTTCTCTCGTCTATGGCTTGAAGATCGCTAGTTATTCTTCGACTCCCCAAGACCATCAAAATGCGATTAACAAGGTCGACAAAGTCCTTTGCTCGATGCTTAGCACAAGAGGTTATGAATTTCGTGAACTTCCCGGTCATAACAAAGAAATCAAAAACACGAAAGGAATGATCAAAAACAAGGAGTGGTGGGAGTTTGATGATTTTATCTTTCACTACAAATTTTATAGTGATTCGTCAGGCGCGGAGATTTTCTACGAATACGCTCAGATTGGAGATCATATGAATGGAGAATACGCTTCATTCTTTATTGTTCTCTCGCGAACATTCATCAACGTTGCTGATCCTCAGCAAGCATGTTACGAACCAATCTTTCCATCACGAAAAGAAATTGATCAGTTCAAGGATTTTCTTATCAGTGAGGGTTTTTCACGAGACGATATTGTCAACAATGTCGGATCGTTCATCGTGCCGTCGTGTTCCAGTTAATTAAGCAATCTCTCTTGAGAGAGATTGAAAAAATGAAAATTACACACTGATAAGTGTAATAGTCACAACTTGAATGAACACCTACATCGTGCAAAGTATTTTCGAAGGCCGAGGCTACAAAGTTGACATCGTTCATTACAATCGTTTTGAGCGAGAATTTCGTCAACAATACAGCACAGAGCTTTCCTTTGTTCAATACATGAAACAGATGGAGCCCACGGTCGAAAACTTTGCTCAACTCTACGCTTATACTCGACGCAAGGGTCGTTTTTGTGAATCTCTTGACAAATTTATGGTGGACTGTGCATCAGAAGAATGCATTACCTGTGCGACTCTTCTCGCTGCTCGTGGTTATGCACCTACTATTGTTTATTATATCAATGAGTTTCACAAAGACCTTTTCAAGCCCGTCTCTGACAGACTTAATGCCATTGAAGCGGCTTACCAACCATGATTTACTGTATGCATTTTTTCAATTAAGATTGAAAATTAAAAAAGTGAAAACTCAAATAACGGATTAAGTGTATAGTACACGTTATTCGAGTTTCACTTGAACAATGAAATCCATTGCTATCATCGACCTCGACAGCGAATGCAACAAGACTTTTACTCGTAACGATTTTGTCGAGATGTTTGGCAATCTGGGAGAACCGATTTGGACTTCTCTGGTTAATAAGGTCACAAGAGTACGCCCTCCGGCGGCGGCGGCCGCAACAGTTGTCGTGGCTCCGACGACGGTCGCCGCACAAGTTGCGGCTGCGACGGCCGCAACAGTTGTCGTGGCTCCGACGACGGTCGCCGCACAAGTTGCGGCTGCGACGGCAGCCGTTGCTGCGGTTGAACCTGAAATAGACTCTGAAAATTGCATTTTCTTTGATAAGAATGGCTCTGGCTACAAATATCATTCAAATGAACGCGTATTTGTCGCTAAAACTCGTACAGATTTTATCGAACAATTCGATCTTGGTCCTTTCGTGTTGTCGAGCTTTGACACGTTTCCTACGAAATACCATGCACTCAAGGAAACGCACAAAATTCTCGGAAGTGCCGCAAAGATAGCCACATATGTTGTTTATCTTAACGAAGAAACGTCCATTGTGGGCAACACAGTCAAAGAATTGGCGGGTTGTATCTGGGATCACTATCATGAGTTTGTTTCTGGATATCTCAATGTTATTGGCTCTCCGCTGTATTTCAGATTTTGCGGCGTTGATTACTTCATGACTGATTCGAGAATGTTGGCGTCATTCTTCTTTGACTATCTCCAGTATCCAAATACCTGGACGCAACGGAAGATGAAATTGAGCTTTAGCGTAGATAAGAAAAATTGGGTTTGTCTAACCTACAATGGGTTGGCCGTCAAGCTCGTTTACCAAGGAAATGTTGTCAAGACCAATTATGTAGTATTGGAAGTATTGGACGGGAAAAAAACGATTTGGGATCAAATACTTTGTATTTTGAACGTTCCATCAAAGATACTTCTTCAACGCAAGTTCGGATACGATACTCTTATTATTAACGACTATGACGAACTTCTTCAGTTTGATAACAATACCATCTACTTGAGCAGCAACGATAGAGTTTTTTCGCATGAATACTACCGTCTTATTCCGACAAAATCAGTGCATGCTATTTACAAGAATCCCTTCTTCGCGGCAAAGGGATGTGCCTATTGTGCTTGGTGGGACTGTATTAGCAAGATGAATGCAATTGTGTGAAATTGCAAAACAATCTCTCTCAAGAGAGATTGATTGAAAAAATTACACTCTAGCTACTGGCGGCATATTATACGGCAAACCTGCAATGTGATTGTAAAAATGCACTTCATCATTGGGTATGATGCTAAGGTCAATGTCTAGTAAGTCGCTTTTCATACCGACTTGATCTTCGTAGGTAAGAAATGTTTCTTCCGGAGCAAGCTTGGGTTGACAGGGTAACGAAGATGATGGTCGAAGCAACACATTCTTATCACCGCACTTCACATAATTTTCTGAACGTCGTTGACGATCATAATAGCAGATGATAGTGATGAAAACCAACAAGCCTAAGACCAACCACGCGTACGCCTTCATTGTATAAAGACACAAGATTTTTATAGATAATAAAGTACGTCGTGATTGTCGTCTCCGTTATCTTCACTTTCGATGAACACGCCGACGGTGAACACGGTGACGACGGTGAACACGTCGTCGACGGTAATTCGTGCAGGCGTAATTGACTACTCGTGTGTGGATCTTGACTTGCTAGTGGAGATCATCAAGCGTGAAGGTCTCAACCTTGTGGCTATCACACGCATAGAAAGGTTCAAATATGACAAACTTGTTACTAAGATGGCTGACCTTGGCTTACGAGGCGGACGTTTCAAAGAGACCCTAGCCAAGCCGTACGGAGAAATGATTTTTACTTCATTTCCTTTAAAAAATACAGCATATAGTCGTTTCCGTCGGACTGAACAAGAACGAGCGTTGACCATCTACGAACTTAAGTTGGGCGAGACAAATCTAAGTGTTGCTGCTACGGAGTTTGAGTCTGACGCTCGTGGGTTTGCTCTACGGCGTGTTCAAATTGCTGATACCGCAAAACTCTTTGAGAGCGTAGATAACGTGATTCTTCTTTGTAAAACTAATATTCTAAAGTGGCAAGAGTCAACGCTTTTTGTCCCGCCTGAATTTAGCGATGCGTGGAGTGAAAAGGGAACGTCAGAGAACGAGGCGACCTCCGGCGATGATCGCATTGAACAGATTTGGTATAAGGGTAAGTGCGAGTGTCAAAGTTTCGGCGCCGAGTCACATGCTATATGGGCAAATTTTACGATATAAAAAGATGAGCAACGGTAAATAATTACCGTTACACCGTTACACCGTGCGCAAGAATGCAACAAGAAAATTACAAGGGAGCGCTTCAGGAAATTTGTCAAAAACACAAGATCAAGTTTCCCGATTACCAAAGCGTACGAGACGCAAAGACCTCGTGGTGGTCATCGACGGTCGTGGTCTTTGGACAAATTCATCAAGGAGAGTCGTCGAAGAGGAAAGTCGATGCTGAAGCCAGTGCGGCAAAGGTCGCTTTAGCGTGCAGAGAAGCACCCACATCGCCGTTGGCCAAGCGCGATCGCCATCAAGATATATGTTTTCTTGTCGATCTTGAAAATATGCAACTTGCAGTGGACGATCTGATAGCGGCAGGAGTAATGATGATTTATGCCTTTTCTAGTGTGGCTAGTTCTCTAGCGACTAAAAAGTGGCCAGATGTCAAACACTACGTTTCTCGGTCGTCACGTCAAGATGCATCAGATATTTTACTTCTTATCAAACTTTACAAATTTTCCAAAACCAAGTCTCATGTAAAACTTTTTATCATCATCACCAAAGATCATATCGGCAAAACCATCGAAGACGTCGCGATGTTGGATGAAAAAATCCCCGTAAGATGCTATCCGTCAGTCATGCTAGCACTCGAAAAACTTCACGAGTAACGAGACGACGGTGACGACGACGGAACACCTTCGTGACCTTCTTCGCCGTCGCCGTCGACCGACGACGGCGTATTTTTCATTCTCACAATGAGAATAACTACAATAATAAGAAAAAGTAATAATAAGACGCCTGCAATGGCGATCGCTGCAGTCTTGTTTGTGTGAAACCAAGCTTCGATCTTTTGCCACCAATTTTCTGGCGTCGAACCTCCGCCTCCTCCTCCACTTCCTCCGTTATTTATTGTTGAGCATTCTACAGGCTGCGCGGACTCGGGATTGCCGCCTGGAGGTACTACATAACACTCGGAACAATTGCTAGTGATATTGATTTTGCCGGTGATGCTATTGATTTCGTCGATCGTGACGTTATCGAACCAGCACGCGCAGGTTGCCGCACCTCCACAATTACCACAGATATTACCAATGTTTATGTCGCCTGTGGACGAATTTACAAGATTCACCGTAACATCATCCATTACACAAACACTCTTGTTGCATATTTGACCTTGAGGCGGAGAAATTGCAGCATTGGATTGACAAATAGGCTCACATGCAATACCAACTTGTGTCGACATTGGATACTGTGACGAGGGCAAATTACATCCACAAATTTTTTGTAAGATCGGGTCTGCGACAAGGTCGTTGACCGTATAGTTTGCACACAACCCAGACAGTGAAGTTGAGCATGCTATACTGTTAGCAGTGCTACTCGAACACATCGCTGGCAAGGCTTTACTGTAAAATGCATCGTTTGGGCTGTACGGATGAGCGGAAGTGTAAGTATCAATTACCGCGTTGACTTGTGACGATGGCACCTTGATCGCATAATTGCTGCACGCTGGTGATCCCCAACCACTATTAGCACACCATGTAGGCATAAAATTTGCACAACTTGTCGAATCCGTGGTCCACGCTCCACAATCCCATACTTGTGCTGGTGTGGTTCCGTCACAGTTCGCCGTTGGAGTAGGCGGAGTTCCGCTACAACACTGAGAGGCTTGATTGTCGGTAATCCAAAAACAATCGGGAGCGTTAGTTCCGCCACCCCATTGATCCCAATGGAACCCTTTTGGTGTATTGTAACAAAGATATTGATTTTCACTAGGTTTTTTGCTTGCCGAGCGTAAGATATTACCTCTGCCATGAGCGCATCCGTCAAACATGAAAAGTGGCTGATCTGGTGAGTAACATGAATAATTATCAAATTCCGGCACACCCGTACTAGTAAGTGGGGTTGTACTACCCAAGCATTCTGTACCGTCGCTGGTGTTGGTAGAAATAGTGTTCCATGTATATGTTGTACTTCCACCGGCCATTTGTCCTGACGCTCGATAAAAGGATAATGATTGTGTACCATCTGTACCGGCGCTATACGGAGTCATGTCCATACCATGCCCGCCCACGGGTGATGTAAAAAATGTGCCTTGAGTGTTAGAAAGTGTAGTGATGTATTGAGCAGGAGTAGATGAAGTATTTGTACACGGTATAGTACCGCCACACCACGGTATCACATAAAAATCACCATTGATAGATGTCATCGTATATATAAAATCAAGAAAGAAAAAGAAAAAATAGTCAAAGAGTAATTACGCCTACGAGAAATGCTCAATACGATAACCGAGTGGAATAAGCTTCAGGGCTATACCAACGCTACTGACGAGTCCTTTCAGATTCGGCGTAATATTAACCAGCGTCATGTCACGATCGAGAATTCGTCACCTCGACCTATAGGCGTTGCAATTACTACTTTCTGTTGTGGAGAGGAAACACCAAAGCTTCAATTTGTGCTTGAAGGTGGTCAGATCAAGCACCTCGGGATCAATTCGCCCGGTGAAGATACTCAGTATATTTACCTTCTTGACCCTATTACCCAAAAGAAAGTAGGTTTGCAGACAGCGCTTCGTACCGATGCCAATTCTTTCGTTCTTCGTGACGGTCTTCAAGGTTGGTTTGTGCATTTTTTCAAGCACGCTCCGTACAGAGCGTAGCGTAACGCCGGGGGTTGCACCCCCGCGCGTCTTTTTCACTAACATTAGTGAAAATACTTTAAATAGGTCAACGCCAAATACAATGAAAACCGTAATTCTTCTTAGCGGCAAAAGACTCAGTGGGAAGGATACCGTGGCAAAATTACTCAAGTCTGAGAAAATTGTATGCGTGGCCTTCGCTGATGAACTCAAGCGTGAATATGCGAGGTTGAGTGGAGCATCATACGAGAGGATAATGATGGACGGAAAATACAAGGAAGAACACCGTCGAGCGCTTATTGAGTTGGCTACGTCTACGCGTTTTATCGAGCCAACGCGGTGGGCGAGGTTAGTCTATGAAAAACACGTCAACGACGAAATTATTGTTGTTAGTGATTGGCGCTTTCCCGACGAGGCAGAGTACTTTGAAAAAAAGTGTCGAGTAATACGCGTGAGAATCAATGCATCAGAGTCAATACGCAAGGCTCGAGGTTGGGTATACAATTTTAGCGTCGACGAAGATCAAAGTGAACGTGTTCTTGACACCGCAACCTTTGATATCACGGTGAATAACGACGGTGATCTTGATGCACTGCGAGCGCAATTGGTAGTGGTTGTGGGTGAGGCGACGGATTGTCAAAATGAAAATCCTTACACCTTTCAGTTTGAAGAAGATCATTTCTACAAAATTTTTAAGGGTATGAGTGGTTTCACCTACAGCAAGTGATCTTTGCAATCGCGCTCAAGTCTTGAGCGCGTAAGTGAAAAAAATCATCACCATCTGTGATGATTGAACTAAAATAATTACGTATAGTACGCAGATTTCGTGGAGTCGTGAGAAAACGTGTAGGGCTGGTGATAGCGATCGTAGTAAGGCGTTTCCGCGTTGTTCGGCTCCCATTCTGGGGTGGCATTGTTGAGCGTGTTGTACTGACGAACCATGTTGCCACGAGCACCCTCCTGATAGAGGTTCTGAGGAATGAGGTCACGACCAACACCCATAAGATCGCCTGCTCCACGGAGGCCAGCAGTACAAATGGGAAGGATCGGTCTTGCGTTGTTTTCGACTTGGAGGTAACGACCGAGCGGATACTGAGAGCCCATAGCGCATGAAGAGTCAAGATTCACGGGAAGCGTATTTTGACCGGCAGGACGGCCATAAATATCGTGTTGAATATACTGTGCGCCAGCGGGGCACATCAATGACTCGCCCTGATTCTGACGAGCTCCAAACAAATTGTAGGACTTACCAGCATCCACGCGGACGAGGTTCGAACTCTTGAGTGACTGATTGTGCGACATCTTACCAGTAACAAATTTTTTATTTTTCAAGTGAAAAGTTAACGCAACATATCACATGTTGCGGAGGTAAAAAAACTGACAACACTTTACGATAACCTATTTAAATAGCAATGAGTGAAAAACGCGTTTTACAAGACGACGTAGTAGTCGCTCCTCCCACTAAAAAGTGTGATCTTTGTGAAAAACTACGAGATCCTTCATGTTTTATCCAAAAAAACAACAACTGTCAGAAGTGTCGTATGATCGTTCGCAAATATCAGAAAAAATCTAAGAAACAAATGAAAGAAAAGAAAACGAGGAAGAAGCAATTTACCTACGCATTGATCATCAAGGACGACGGAACATGGTCTCGACCACCGTCGTATCCTAGTGTTTTCCGGTCACCAACAACGGTTGTGCCCAAACATGTTGACGAGCAAAAAACTTGTCGACGATGCAAAAATACGCTTTCCAAGGATCATTTTTATTACTGTCACAAGAGTCCTACAGGATTAAAAAATTATTGTAATTTTTGTTATCATTTTACCAAAGATGGAAGATGTATATACAATCCTGACAAACCTGATACGCCGGGCACCAGCGGTACCGTTCAGCCGGCACTGCCTTGATTAAACGTAAAATTTTCATTGTAATCAATGAAATGAAGATGAAATCGACGTTAATAACTCGTGAAGGGGCTAAAAGTATCATTCAGATTGGAATTGCGATAGCGTCTGGCCATTGACTTCTTCACAATACGTGACATGTTGTCTCTGAAGGCAATAGTGTTACGCGTGAACGCGGAATTCGCATACTCCCTAGCATCAGCAGTTCCACCATTCATCATACGAACATTATACTCGTCAACGGGCATAAGGTTGGTAGTGGTGAGATATTGTCCATAGGGATAGGACTGAGGCTTGAGTGGCTCGTAAAAATCTACTGGTTCAGGAACGTTAGTGTAAAGATCATAGGTCGTAGGATAAATTTGCCATTCTTCGCTGAACAACGGCGCCACCGAGGTTTGCTCAAAGTTCAATGAATTGTATGTTGGCGTTACCGTGAAGCCTTCCTTTTCCTTCTTAACTTCTGACCTGTCATTGGAAAACTTGATGAGCAAAAGTATCACCATTGACGCAAGAAGGAAGGTCAACCACATGTCGTAGTCGAGCATGTACATTGCAACGGTAATGAGTACTACCAGACGTGTAAGTGTGTTAAGTTTTTCGTTTTTGCTCATCTCTCTTGACGGAATAAATTGAGGGTCAGTGACAAGGATGCATGGATCCTTTGCCCAAAAATCTTGTTTGACGTTGTCGCTCATACTTCTATTTAAGTTTTATATTTTTGTCCTCGAAAAAAGTTGTAAATACGCATCACGCCATTTCCATCATTTCAACACCTTCACTCTCTAACGACGACGATGACGAAGAAGATGACGACGAAGGCGATAAAGCATTGATAATACTGCTCAATGACGACGTCGACGTGGGCGACGTGGGCGAAGTCGTAGTGGGCGACGACCCCTTAAAGACTCTGACAAGAATGCTGATGAAGAGGATTGCGGCAAAAATTATTACTGCATAGATGATGTATTGACCGATAGAAACTGAGCCTTTGCCCTTGGAGCATTGCTTTCCTTTTCCTGCGGTAGTGCAATTATTCATTGTGCCCGATGCTATCGCTTGAGCATTCATTGCGCTGTTAAGTGAACAATTGCCTACGCTTGAACCACTTTGACCGATAGTCACGTCGCCAAGTGAACTATTGATCGCAAGGATGTCGATGTCCGACATTTGATTGGTAGTGCCGACATCACATGTCTGGCTTACACTTTGATTGATTATTTGATTAATAGTTTGATAGGCTTTGGCGTTAGAAGTATTGATGTTGAATGCGCCTAGGGCAGCCCTCGCGGCAGTCGAGTTTTGAGCAGCAAAAGTAATATCTGTTACTGCTCCCATCGAATTATCCATCAAGCACGTACCGTTGGCCGAACATGCTTGAGTGAGATTAATATCTCCGACTATACTGTTAATATAAGTCTCATTGATGCCCGAAATGCTATTGTTGCAGGTAATGTTGCATGTCCCTGCATATTGCTGCGTAATAGCACTGTTTGAAGTTTCTCTTGATGTTGTGCTTGCGGTGTCGATACTAAATGCCCCGCCCATTGTACTAAACTTGATAATTATTTTTTAGTTGTATAATAGAAATTCGTGACCTCACACCTTCGCATTTTTACCTTCGCATTTTACCCTCGTGACCTCGCATTTTACCCTCGTGACCTCACACTTACGCTCGTGACCTCGCGATGGCCTTTACTCATGCAGTTTTTCCCGGTACTAATACGGACTTTTGGAATGATGACAATGTAGAATTCATTAGAGAGAAGATCGCTAATGTTTTACGTCTTGAGTTCAAGCAATGGGTCAATGTTGACCGCGCTAGCGTAATACGTGTAATGCAACGTGTTACCGCTGAGCGTCTTGAACCTATTCCTACTATGAATCAACGTGTGATTATGTATATTTGTGCGGATGTTCGTCGACACCAAAACGAACTCAACAATCATCTGCGTTGGGAGGCTCACTATACCGAGTCTCAGCGTCTCTATGATCCTACGACTGAACGATCTGCTGTCAGTCCAAGTTCGATCAAGCTCAAGAACCGCTTGGGTAAGCCTCGCGTCGGTCAAACATTGAGATTTTATTTCAACTGATTATCAAGTAGATAACAATGCTCAACTTACTCGATCTTCCTTTCGATCTCTTGGCCTACATTTTTCAATACGTTAACAAGGTCGACCGTAAACATTTGATGTTAATACATCAACGACTACGAGATGCAGTATGGAAATCCATGGTTCGATACAAGCACGTTTATGTCAAGCGTATAAATTTATCATTTCTCGAACAACACAAATTTCCGAGGCTGACCTTTCATACAGTAGTTCCTGAATCTTTATTGGTTTCTCTGTTTTTACAATCACATACCTTGCACACGGTAAATCTTAGTGGATGTGCTCATGTGTCTGATGCAGTAGTGGCGTCACTTACGCCGTTGCTCTATGAACTAAATATCTCGTCGTGTGTGAAGGTAACTGATGTTTCTGTTCAAAACTTAACTTTACTGAAAGTCTTAGACGTTTCGGCGACGACACGTATTACCGAAAAATCGTTGACCTTGTTGACTGCATTACACACCTTAGACATCACGTATTGCCGTCAGGTTAAACTTGCCTCGTTGACGACGCTTTGCAATTTACACATCATCAATCGTTCACGCATCAAGTAAGTTTTATTTGTCGATCTTCTATCTTGCATTTTACGCCAAGATATTTTTCAATCACCTCCGGCATTTCACTGTTCACGGTATCTTCGCCATAATCGTTGATCATGCGCGGCAACTCTCGATTAATAACACGTTGACAATATGACAAGTATTGACCTCGATTTTCATCACCTTCCATTGATCCAGTAATTACCGCGTCCGGAGCATTTTTAAGTGATGTTGCTATTATATGAGAAATTATTGCATAAAACTGGGCAGAAAAACTGATTGTGATAAGAAACCGATCATCAAATCCCTGTAGTACATTGATAAGTCGAGATACATAACCAGAAGAGCAAAAATCTAACATATCCTTAATTTGCTCAAGAAGAATAAGAAGAAGATCCTCACGAGAAGGAGAATGATGAATGTAATGCAGCAAGGCTATAAGTAAGTCCGAGATGGTTAGCATCTTGACCTTCGACGAAGCGGACGAAGATTTGAAGGTTGTCGTGTCGATGCGTATGCGTACAATAAATGCATCGATTAATGCTTTTTGATCGACAAAGATGTTCTTGAGGAACCCATGGGCCCAATCAAGTTCGTTAATCTGGCCGCTGCATTGTCCGTTGTGATAGAGTTTAGGTATAAGCTTATAATTTTCGTTTTGTTGAATTTTATCATTATAATCGTCTATTAAACGTAGAGCAGCATCAACCGCAGTCGATGTCACCTTACTATCGTGTACGTTTTGACGATCGTCATAGATCGTCTTGGGGTTTCCGTCACCCCAACGCAGTCTATCATAGACGTCTTTTACGCGTTGATCTTTCTTGTAGTAGGTAAGTAAAACGTCAAGGATATTGGATTTTTGTTCGTATAGTTCAACGTTGTCTATCCACTTTAAGAAATGTTCGATAAGCTCGCTATCATCCATCGACTGAACATAATTTTTGATAAGCTGCGTATCGTTGATGAGTTGAAGTATGAAATTGTTGTTAAAGCGATGGCTGTAAAAATACAGACAAATCGAGTTAAGCGCAACCATGTCGTGAAAACGTAAATATGTCGCCTTGGTCACAACATTTTCAGTCTTCTCTATAGATGTACACAGTGTTTTGCAAAATTCTTCTTTTTCAGCACTTGGGCATTTGTAAAGCATATAAATCTTACGAAAAATCCAATCTCCGAAGAGTATCTTGACGTCCGCGGCAACCTCGTCGGAACGAAGAAATTCAAAGACCGCGTCCCGTACTTCAGCAAAAGTCCTAAAGTCAATCGACTTACAGTTCTTGTTATAAAAAATCAGTGGTTTGGAGTCTGCCATAATAATACTTCGAACGACCGTCTTTATATCGCTTATTAAAATTAGTTAAATAGATATATCACAACAGCACGCTAAAGATGACTGAGCCTCTTCGCAATAGCATCGTGAAAAACACGACTTCTGGTCGCGTCAAAAGCGTTGGTACTGCCGAGGAGTACGTCAACACAATCAAAAATTTGAAGACCAAGAAACTCAATAAGGAGATTTCTTCGGCAAATTGTCTTTTGTGGACGGTATTGGGAAATTATGAAATGGTGACTTGTCGTCGTTCTCTCGACGTTAAATACTCCAAAGCCAGACAGCTTTTCAAAATCGTGTTGGTTCGTGATAGCGACTTGATTTTCAGTATTTATTTCCCTGTAAGGATCACTTATTTTGCGCTATTGGTAAAAAATGATGATCACAGCACACACATTCCATTTATTGGCATACCACAAGACGAAGATGGAGTTGTGACTTTTATTAACCCTATTCCAATGTGCAACTTTGTATTCTCCTCGTTTGAGATTTATTTTGACTTTAACAAGTCAGATTTTCAAATCGAGCTTAAGACTCTCAATAATATGGTGGCCCCGGTGATTACTCATGGTGTTTTAGTTCCCACGATTCGAGAAAAAATCACAGAGACTTGTTGGGATCCGATTGATATTTTGGATAAGACAATGCTCGAGCATTATGTTGTCGATACGAATCTGAAGGTCAACCTTGTGTTGAAGGCCAACCTTGTGTAGGAAAAAGTTACAATTTCTCATATGAGAAATTATTTGAGGGTTTGAGCAGTAAGAGCAAAAGCACAAATACCAGCTGCTGGATTTATGCGATACAACTCAACAATCGTTACAAAGAGCTTATGTTCAGTCTCATACGCATTGAGTAATTTTTCGACGCCTACCGTATCATCCAAGATCCACTTGCCGTCAAGTTTCACTTGCTTAACCAAATCGTCACTGATGAATGACATTATGCTTAATATGAGTGTTTTTAAATCACACAACACACGTACTGTGTAATACGGTACACGCGTACTGTGTACGGTGTAAGCGTGTGTATTTCAAAAAACTGATATTATGTTTTTTTCAATAAAAAATTTTTCACAATTGACACGTTTAACAATGTCGGTAACAATTAACAGTGAATGTATTAATCATGGAATTCGCGGCGACAAGTATTTTGCGTTGACCTTGCGCGTCGACCATGATGCTCAAGTTGACCTCGACAAGAAGCACGTCGTCTTTGTGGTCGACATTAGTGGCTCGATGCATGAAACTTTGGAAACCGTGAAAAACTCCATTGTTGCATTTTGTAACTTGATGCGGACACATGTTGGAGCTCATTATTCGCTGATCACCTTTAGTGATGATGCGAAACTTTGCTATAGCGGCACCAGCATTGATCTCTTTTTGACTGCGCTGAACGACGTGGCGGTATTTTCACAGACCAACATGGGTGCAGGTATTGAGCTTGCATATCAACAAGTCCGAGCGATCAATGCTGTCTACAGTACAATTGTGATTTTTACCGACGGAGACTCTAATGCCGGCATGCATCAAACTCCTGAAGCGTTTGCTGAACTTGCATTGTTGGCGCCGGAGCGTTCACACATTGTTGTTTTTGGCTATGCCAATTTTAACGCTGAAATTTGCAAAAGCATTGGCCGTTTCAATCATATTGAGAATGCAGAGACAATTCCTGTCGCCATGGGCGCTCTTTGTGCTGAATTTATAGGAACGTTTGGTTTTGCTACCAAGCTTACCGTGCCGTTTTGTGATGAGTATAAGGTGATCGTGGGGTCGAGTGAGGTTGGACCGCTCTATGCCGGTAAGGTCTATGTATATATGATCAAGTGCAAAACTGCCCCCACGATCTTTGAACTTGTTTATAGCACAACATCTGGATCACAGGATCATCTTCACGTGTCGCGAGTGACAAGTATTCAAACTGAGTTTTCCAAGACCGTGCTAGACGCATATTACAACGCGAAGGTTGGGAAAATTATTGATCAGCTTGAAAATCGCAATTGTGACCGCCAACGCATTAAGCTCAAGGTTGACAAGTGGCCACCGTGTGTTCAAGCCGAACAGGTTCGGCGTATGTTGAGAAAGACCAACAAGCGTGAACTTTGTTCAGCGTCACAGGATTACCATAACCAAACATCCTACGTGAATAATGTATTGTTCAGTCCTCAACAGGCGATCATCTCGTCACGCTTTGCTGGAGCGTCAATAGCTCCTGGTGCAAGTGTTCCATCGTCTCCGTACTAATTTTTTTGATTTTTAACAAAAGTGTAAAACTTGCAATTTTTTTTCGATTATTTTATTGTTCTATAGTAACTTGTCACAACCATGAATCGCAACATTGCAGGTCAGGCCGGTGGCCCTAACGCTTATCGTGAGAATTTCAATGGCGCTCGTCAGGTGCCCGGTACTGCCGGTGGTGACATCAGCAATCAACAATGCCACTTTCCCGCTGCTCCCCCGTTCCGTTGCTATTGCCAGCCCGCGGCGTTCCACGCTGTCAATGGCATGTCCTTTCAACCTTTGAGTGTCGCGTACGGCTCTAGCCGTAGCTGCGACCGTTATCAGTAACTTTCTCAAGGGGCACATTATTGATTATTTTATAGGTGTTCCTATAAAATTGGTTCATTGGTACTTAGCATGCTAAACCACACTCTTCTGTTCGCCACCGTGATCAATTCTAAGTCATGTTGCCGGTTGTGTTAAAAAAATAGTCTATTTTAATCATTTCCATGCAATTCATAGACACGCATAGTATCATTATTTTCATCTTTAGCACCATTAGCTATTACATAAGCATCCATCTATTCAATTGTCTGCGTTATCATGAGCGAATCTATACTTGTAAAAACAAGATCTCCGATGGAATTTCCGCTGTCATCTTTGGCGCTATCTACACTGTGGTTATGTGTCCACAGTCCATTTATGATCTCAATATAGGAATTGTTAGCCATTCATATTATACACGATACGCATAGTGAATGATAAGAGTAAGTGTTTAGGAAAAAGTGAAATCTCACTTGGATATTATTTTACACTCACATGTTTACCAAATGTCGCTCGAATCCTTTATCAAAAAGCAAACCAAGATCTATGAGGATTTTATCACGCCTCCGTCAACAACCAAGTGCGTTCTCATCAAGACCTACGATGGCGTTGGTGTTTTTGAAGAAGACGGGCTGACGATGTTGCTCAAAAACTATGAAAAGACGGGAACCACCTTTAGCCTAAAATACAAGAAATACAAGAAAAACACCTTGAGCGAGATAGATTGGAAGACCGTGAAGATTGACGTTGTCGAGAGCAAGCATGTAAATGTAGGGTACCGCGTGAAAAACACCAAGTCCATCGAGCGTGATGCTGAAGGTTTTGCCAGCATGTTGTGGGCACAAATGACTAAGTGACACGCGTGAATGTATCACGCGTGTCACGTCACGTATTTTTACACTTTGTGTGTAAAAAAAGTATCAATGACCCCATACAGTGCTAAGCATTGAAACGTCTCGTGTAGGATCGTCGACAAACTTCACAAGCTCGGTCACGTCTTCGCGCTTGAGGCCGGTCCTAGTCTCGATGTACCAACGAAAGGATTGACGAATGTACTCGTCGTGACTGATGAACCAGGTGGTATGAGGTCTGATGTCGCTTTGACCAAAGACACCAATAGCCATCATACGCTTGGCTATGGACTGTGCGAGCGTAGTTGACGCTGACCACATAATAGCGTAAAGCAGAAGGTCAAGCTTATACGGTCTTACGCCTAGTGAAAGAATAGAGTCGATTTTGTTTGCGCGCAAGAGTCCAAGGTCTGAAGTAAAATATGAACGAGGAGCTTTGATGTATGTGGTGACTACAGATTTCAATGACATTGCAATGTCTTCGTCAGTCGCATTGATCGTGGAAAGTTTAGACATTTTGTCAAGTATAATTATACGCAAGAGATTATTAATTGCAAGTTACACACGCTCCATTGGGCGCAGGCGCGAATGGATAACCCGCCTTGCATTTTTCTTCTTGTGAACCCATTTCACAGCTGCGCTTGTAGTTAACAATAAAGTGCTCTCGACAGAGAGGAAAGATAAGAAACATAAAAAGAAAAAGCACAATGAAAAAGTACAATAGGAGATTTTCACTCATTTGATAAAGGGTAAGAAAAAATGACATTCTTCTTTGACTTGTAAACAAACATACACACGTCATTCATGCTAAAATTACCACGTCAAGCAGAGTTCGCCGAGCATGTATTTTGTCTGGACCTTCGTTTGGTGATTGTTTTTGTCACTAAAGACGGAAAGGCAGAATATCACTTTATCAACGAACCATTTTCTGAAGCCATCGTTCCTACCACCGCCACCTGTTGTCTTTTTCGTTCTGCGTTACCTGATTTTCTCCACATGAGCAGCATGACCATGTCTATCACAGAGATAGTAGAGATGATAAAAACCGGCAACGTTCTTTACCGCGGCGATTTCTACCAGATCGATTACCTTAAGGTTTATCCCAAAGAGTGGTATCCTGGACAGCCAAAGACAGTTTCTGTTAAGAAAGCGGATTTTATCAAGCTTCTAAGCAAAGAGCCGATAAAGACAGAAAACAACAAGGAACTCGAGCGAACACTCGCGATACTCAATTAAGAGAACAAACGAAATAAAATAAATGGTTAACTGTATTATCTGTTATCAAGTTGCTTCTAGTCCTAGTCATTGTGAAAAGTGTGATATCTGGTTTTGTTCTAAATGCGTAAGAGTCGAAAATGGCGAGCCGATCTGTAACAAATGTGGTCCGACTCTGGCAAACAAAATCAGTACGATGGAACGAAAACATGCTAATAACGCCATTTGTATCAATCCAGCAAAGATCATTTACGAACACATCATTAAACTCGTAGAAGATGAAGTCAAGCATGCATCTGGCGTAGATGGAGGAGCTATCATTTATCTTATAGATGACGACGGCTTTTTCGATCAAACTATAGTTGGCATATCAAACGCTTTGGAGATTTATGCTAAACGCGATGGTTTCGAATACAAATTTCATTATGATTTTAGTAACAAAAAAGAAAGTATTGAACTTCGGTGGCAACGCAATCAGAGATAAATGCGCCGGCTCGATAGTATCATAAAAAAATCTTTGCTAACAATAAATGTTAGCAAAGAAGGGTAAAGATTTTTGGGGGTCTCCGGCATGGACTACGTTGCACAGCTTTGCCGCCGCCTATCGTCCAGAAAAACGTCAATCATTTCTTAATTTTGTTAAAGCATTTCCTGATCTCTTGCCGTGTGATGAATGTGGCGAGCATTTTCGTCTAAATCTTCAACGAATTCCTGTCGAGAACTACATGAAGACTAATAGTGAGCTTTTCTTCTGGACTTATCTTCTACATGATTTAGTCAATCAACAGATCTCTAAACATAAGCCTGCCTCGCAACGAAAGCGATCGCCTCCATTTGACGAGGTCAAGGATTATTATTTTAGAGCACTATCAAATGATTGTCAAGTATGTAGTACTCTTCGTTGATCGCGCGGTGAGTGAGTTAAAGATTAATGCATTATTCACACAGACATGACAGACGACGGTCACCGTAATAGTAGTATAAGTACATTAACAGCGATACATATCGGTGTCGAGGTTGTTGCTATTGCCGGTCTTGCATATTGGCAGAAAAAACAAGTCTCGGCATTGGAAGAAAGAATTGTTGTTTTAGAAAAAAGATGCAGAGAATATGAAGATCATTTACGAAGTCAAGGAGCCGCTATTGAACATCTTATGAGTCTTAGCGGTTATCATGCTGAACCACGACCGCCGCCTCCTCAATCAAATCTTGTTCATCGACGTCCTGCTCAAAGCTCACCCCAACAAGCTCCAGGCCAGCAAAGTACGTCGACGAAACCAAATCCACTTCCACCACAATCGTCTCCTCAACCTCCTCAATCGTCTACTCAACTTCCTCCTCAACCTCAGCCTCCTTCGGTGCCACCTCCTCAACCGCCTCCGGTAGTCACAGAAGAAGAACTAGACGAAGAACTTAAGGATGAATTGGCGAAGCTTTCTGCGCCCGATACTCAAGAAATTGAAGTTGAGTGCAGTGACGAGTGCGACGGTGAAGTTTGTCCTATTGACACTGAAGTATTAAAAAAAAAGTCATCATCGAAATCAAGAAAAACCGGCAAACCCAAGAAGAAGTAGTCAACCTTGACGAGCTTGTCGAACTTAACATAATACAAGAAGAACCAACAGAAGAGGAAATTGAAAATGCAGCAATGTCGGCAAGTGTCAAGGTCGCCACAAGTTTACTCTTTGCGGATTTGTAATTAAGTTTGTTTATAGGCATATGCCTATAAATTTTAATAACGACGTTTCACGGAATGCGTTTCACGGAATGCGTTTCACGGGTACCAACTAAGACATTTGCTCATACAATCCTTGTCGTGATCTCCCTTAAGATCGAGACAGTTACAAAACTTTCTGCAACCTTCCTTCTCGATGGGGGTAGTGCAATAAGGCTTGACATACTGAGAACCACAAGTGTTGACTGGCAAAAGATCAGCAGTACAGACACCGCCATCAATACATTTTCCGGTCGTGCCGTCGGTCAACATGCACCATGCGTTGGAGTTTTGCATACAACTATTGTTGAGCTCAGAGACCACACCCCTATCATGAAATGTAAGGTATGAATAATTTTCATCTCGTTTGGGCGAAATGAAAATTATCACAACAAAGGTAAGAATAATCAACACTATCCACAACCAGCAATCTTTGTTCGACTTCATTACCATTGGTTTTTATAGTTTGTTCTATAAAAATTGTATATCTATGTACGATCACTTCTTGCTAGTCTTCTTCTTGGTGGGCTTGGCCTTGGGCTTGGCCTTGGTAGCCTTCTTCTTCGGCTTGACCTCCTCGACCGTCGAGGACGACGATTCCTCGCTAGACTCCGCCGACGACGCCTCGTTAGACTCGGTCTCGGGCTCAGACGTCGAGTCCTCCTCAGCCTTCTTCGAGGGCTTCTTTGCCTTGGAAGCCTTGGCCTTGGGCGCCTTCTTCGTCTTCGCCTTGCACTCGTCGAACTTCTCCTCGCAGCTCTTCTTCTTCGGCTTGGACTTGGGCTCGGTCTTCTGAGGAGTGCCATAAGACTTGGCCAGCTCCTCAGAAGCAAAGCGAGTAACGGGCTTGCCCGAGGTCTCGCTCGTGCCAATCAGACGATAACGCTTCTTTCCGGTAACCGTCAGCGTGTAAACAGGCTTGGGGTTAAGCATGACCGTATTCTTGCGAATACTGACATCGTAGGCTTCGATCTTCGCGCTTGATGACTTTGTCGACTTCTTCGGCATCTTGAATAATTTGACGCTTACTATGATACTAGATAGTTTTAAGGTGAAATTAGGATAAAGTATTTTATAGGGTGTTCCTATAAAACATAATAATCACTACGAACTAAGGCTAGCAAGGCACTTCTCAAAGGTATCATAAACCTCTTGACGTCTCAGAGCAACTTTAGCTTCCTCGGCCTCACTAACTTGAGGACTTGACTTCTTTGGCGACTTCTTCGGCGACTTTGGCGACTTTGGCGACTTTGGAGACTTCTTCGGTGACTTTGGAGACTTCGGAGACTTCTTAGGAGAAGGTCGCTTCGGTGTAGTGGGACTTTTCATTGTTACTGAAGGTTCCGACGAAGGCTCAGACGAAGTTTCCGATGTCGACGAAGTTGACGAAGACTCGGAGGAAGACTCAGAGGAAGGTTCCGACAACAACTCACTAGACGAGTCTTCAATAACAACAGAAGACGAAGATTCCTCCTCGATCGTCGAATCCTCTGTTGAATCCTCTACCGTTGACGAAGTTTCTTCGTCCGGAGAGGCAATTTTCTTAGCTGGGCTCTTCTTCAGTTTCTTAGCTGGGCTCTTCTTCGGAGACTTCTTCGGTTTCTTAGCCGGACTCTTCTTCGGGCTCTTCTTCGGAGACTTCTTCGGAGACTTCTTCGGTTTCTTGGCCGGGCTCTTCTTCGGAGACTTCTTAGCCGGAGACTTCTTCGGTTTCTTCGTCAAAGGTTGTGTTGCAAGACTTACTTCACCGCCAAGAATTTTCTGCAATGACTTGATAGTATCCTTGGAGCCGATGATAGTGCGATTCTCAACAAGCAATTGATACTTGTCCTTGCGATTGACACGACTATCAGCGACACAACGACCAGAAACCGCGCTACAGACCTTACCGTCATCACACTCAACAAAGTCCTTTTTGTCGTCACAACGAGCCGCCTTCGAACCCTTTTTCTTCGCCGGCGACTTCTTCGGCTTTGGGCTCTTCTTGGGAGACTTCTTCGGTTTCTTAGCCGGACTCTTCTTGGGAGACTTCTTGGGCTTAGGAGACTTCTTAGCCGGACTCTTCTTCGGTTTCTTAGCCGGACTCTTCTTGGGAGACTTCTTAGCCGGACTCTTCTTGGGCTTAGGAGACTTCTTAGCCGGACTCTTCTTCGGTTTCTTAGCCGGACTCTTCTTGGGCGTGGGAGACTTCTTGGGAGACTTCTTCGGTTTCTTAGCCGGACTCTTCTTGGGCGTGGGAGACTTCTTCGGTTTCTTAGCCGGACTCTTCTTGGGCTTAGATTTCTTGTCGGCGATAAGGCCCTCTTTCTTCATTTGACTGAGAGACGCTGGGTTATCCTCGTAGTTCTTTTGTACCTCCTCGTGGTACAAGCGACGCTTGCCCTTCTTGAGTATGTAAAGGTCGTAATCAGTAAGCACGGCAAGTTCTCCATTTTCCACTTTGCCGTAAACACTCTTGGATTTGGCATCCCAAGTATAGCCATCAGCGTCGACTAGCACACCAAGATCCTCATCCATAGTAACTTCAGGATTTGTGGGCTTGGGAGACTTCTTCGGTTTCTTAGCCGGGCTCTTCTTCAAAGACTTCTTCGGCTTTGGAATCGTCAGGTGTCCGTTCTTCTTGTCCCATTTCTCAAGAAGCTCAATAATTTCACTCTTCTTCAACTTGTCGCACTCGAGATTTCGTTCCTTGCAAAATTTCCTAAGAGCCACAAGTTTGTGACTTTGATAATCAACGTCGCTCTTGGGCGACGGAATCTTAATCTTTTTCGCCTTTGATGATTTTGCAAGAGCATCAGTAATCAACGTAACCAATTCACTCTTTTTCTTGGCCTTACAGTCGTCAAGACCGAGTTTCACGCATTTGCTCTTAAGCTCTGACACGGTTAATTTGCTAAGATCTTCATTCTCCGCCGATAGCGGCGAAGACTTCTTAGTTTTCTTGGTAGGCATGATTATTAATATATGTGATTTTTTTCTTTAGATTTTTCAATCTTTTGCGCTTATACGTATAATACGTATAAGATTGAAAAATTATTCGTTAAGCGTTCGATAATCTCCTTCCCATGGAGTGTTATAGGGAACAACATTAGCAGGAATGAGCAAACGATCGTCTTCATCGTCAAGGTCGCGTTGTTGAGCACCTCGACCACCTTGACCCTTGATGCCCGATGGAGGAACCGATCCAAACTCCGGCATCCACGGCTTAGTTTGTTGATTCTGTTGTTGCATGGGAGTACCAAAGTTTTGCTGCGGAGGAGGAGCTGACATTCCACCGTACATGTTATTGCTTTGGCTTTGAACAGGAGTTTGCTTGGCAGTCATCGCAGACTCTAAGGATTTGGTAATAAAAGACGAAAGATGCTGCACATTCTTATTACCATTGAAGCGAGTGTGAGGCTTGCCATTAATGTAAAGAATAAGAGACGGTACATTGTTGATGGGAGTGGTAGTCTCTCTTGCCATCATCACTACATTGCGATAGGTACTAACATCCAGTACACCGTAGGCAACTCGACGGTCACTTTCGGAGAGCTGCTTGAACACAGGCATAAATGCTGCACAACCTTGACACATGTTAGGCGGCATCTTGAAGAAAATCAAAATGGGGTCAGAAAAATTCACCACCATTGCCTTCTTCTGGCGACCAACAAGCGAAAAATGCGTATCACTGAGTTGTACAATTTGTGCCATTTTTTATATACGATCAAGTTTTTTAACTCACGCTTATCCAGTTAAATATCAGAAACCTCAATAAGTAAATCAAGTCATAAATGCAGAAATATCATCTTTACTCGACGTTGGTGGTGAATACTCCGAATCGACCTTTTAGCGACAGGAAACGTAAAATTCTTCTTGAAAAACTACGAGAAGTAGATGAAGAACGAGTCGAACCATTGTTTATGTTAATCATTGAACATTCTCGAGTCAACGGAGTCAATATCGACTTTGAAACCTTCAAGTTACCGTATAGAGGTAAGGTATCAGAGAAGAATGATGTAACTTTTAAACTTGAGAAATTTCCCGATGAATTACTGTGGGTGCTATGGAAATTTTTTGGCGTAACAAAAAAGAAAAAGTGAAAAAAATTTATGACTTTAATAAGTAGTGGTACTTTGCATTCATGAATCAAAACGATATTTACCGCAAGATTCTCTCCTCCATGGGAGATCGTCGTCCCATGGCTCCCAAGCAACAACAAGCTCCTGTTGAATACAGGGAGCGCGATACCGTGACTTTGCCAACTTTTGATCGAGACGTGCCATCTGAAGTTATGAATCAAGAGATGTTCGAAACACTCTACAAGTATATCCAAATTTCGACGCAGGAAGAAGTAGAAATCAGTGTAGGAACGTTCAAAGGTAATGATTCTTTCATTCCTGGCGTCTTATCCGCGCAAGCTTTCAACGACGCTTTGAAACTGCTTGATAATATCGAGCTCGGTGAGAAGACCGTGACCGATACTAAGGTTGAAATTCAAAATCGTGTTCATGTACGTCGCGTTACCAATGCCGACGGTACTGTGCTCTACGAGAAAAAGTTGCGTCGTCGCACAGATAATGTTGATGATAAGTTTTGGGGCTATCGTCTGTCCAAGTCCCGCGAAGAAATTATTGGAAATTATGATGACAAGCATTTTACGCCTGACACGATTCGTCATCGTCATCGTACGACTTATCGTTTTCCCGCGGGATCGCCATTTTTTGGAGTTGTCTTTGATTTGACTGCGGTGAAAGAAGAAAGAACAAAGCAAGTCGTAGCCGCCAAGGCGTTTGATCGTGACTACGACGATGATGGCGATGAGGGTCGTGGTAACTATGTTGATGACGGTGGTGATGAACATTATTATGCGCCAGACGATCTTGACGATCCCAAGCCTGAACCATCCAAGCCCAAGCCTGAACCCGAACAACCACAAGAAGCAAAGTGGTACACGGTAAACAAATACGAAATTGAGATCGAGCGTGACAATGCGGTTTACGGCAGCAGAGATCGACTGGCTACTCAAGATTTGGCAAACAGAATGGCGGGAGCGCTGTTTGGTATTTACGCTTCTATCAATCGTCAAATGATTGCTGCTAATATGATGTTTTTGGACGAACATCGAGCAACTGTCGCTGCTCACAATGCACTGTTTGCTAAGGAGATTAAGCGTAGCAAGATCCACTTTGCTAATCCGTTTCGTCTCTACAAAAACTACTGGAACAAGCCGACGAATATCAAGATAGATGATTTGCTTCACGAAAAAGCAGATTATTCAGTGACTGTGAAGCTTGACGGCGTTCGCTATTTTCTCTTCTTTACGACCTTTGGAACATATTTTTGTGGACCACCGGATGATGTGTGGCGTGTAGGTGAAGCCATTGATGGCATGAGTGGAACTTTGCTAGATGGAGAATTTTACAATGACACCTACTACATTTTTGATATACTTTTCAACAAGGGTCGCGACGTTCGTAGTGAAAATTTTGATCGACGTTACAGTATGCTAAGCGCATACGGTGTTACCTCGTCGGTAACCGACAAGCGCTTCAAGGCTGAAGTTCATGATCACCAAACAAAGGTTACCAAGAGAGACTACTTGGTTCTGATCTTTCACAAGAAAAGCATAAAGAAGGCCAGGGAGCTTGGCGGCCACGAAGTCGAACGCACTGACAAGAAAGAAGCTCGTGCAGCCTTTATCTTTGACGAAAAGTCTGTTTTTGATGATCAGTTTGATTTGGATGAGCCCGAGGCAGAGATCCGTGACCACAAAACCAAAACCACAAAGTCAGACTTTCTTCTTTATGTTTACGATCGTAAGGCCGCGAAAAAGGCGGAAGAACTTGGCGGCGAAGAGTTTGACAACGAAGTCGCTGGAGTCCACAAGATTTATCGTTTTGACGACGCGTCTCAACTTAGTACTTACTTTAACTTTGCCGAAGCGCCGAATGGAACGCCGAAAAGGCCTCGAGGCCCTATCGATCTCTACGAAGGATACAGTGTCGAGGTCAAAGAGTTTTTTTTCAGAGGCTCAATCTATGATCGTGTCCGCTCAGCATTTGACGTGATTGATAGTAGCACATTGAAAGTCGATGGTCTGATCTTTCAGTCGCAAAATCATTACAGAAATTATCAAACAAGAAAGTGGAAGCCGCCGTCGGCTCTCACCATCGACTTCCTGCTTCGCGTCAAGCCAGAGAGCAAGCATGAGTATTTCTTGCTTGCGGGTACACGTGAAGGTGATGTTCCGTTCAACGATATGACGATTAAGGTTAAGGGAGGACGCTTTGACGGACGCAACGTAGACGGACGTATCGTTGAGTGTAGTTGGAATTACGAGGCCGAAACGTTTGAAATTGAGCGTTTCAGAACTGACCGTGATCGCCCTAATGCGCTGAATGTCGCGGTCGATGTCTGGCGCGACATTGAGTGTCCTATTGATCGTCCGACTATTGAAGGAGACACATTGAAGGTTATGCGTCGTTATCATAACATGGGAAAGAAACGCATTCTACACGAGGAATTTCGCCGCAGTGACATCATCGTCGACATTGGGTCGGGACGAGGCGGAGACCTCGCAAAGTGGGAAACTTTGGGTCTTTCTCAAGTCTTTGTCGTCGAGCCCAACAAGGAAAATTTCGAAATTCTTGAAGCTCGTCGTGCACTGTTGAAAGAAAACAAGGTAGTTGTGCGTCCAGTAACCAACACCAAGGGCAAGCTTGTCGGCATTGAAAAGACCAAGAATGTCATGGAGACCGTAAGTTCGGCCAAGGTTGACGGTGTCACTGCATTTTTCTCATTGACCTTTGTAGCCGAAAACGAAGAAACGTTTACCGCGACGATTGATAGCATCGATCAACTACTTGCCAATGGCGGTGTTTTTCTTGGTGCAGTAATGGATGGCGAGCGTGTCAAAGATGCATTAATGAAAGTCAAGACTAAGAAGCACTCTCCGGCTCGCATATCTAATCCATCATTCTCTATCGAGCAAGTTTCTAAGGAATTTGAAGGAAAGTTTGGCGACAAGATTACGATTTCCATTAACGATCCAGATAGCATGGTCAAAAATCAGCATGAATGGCTGTTCTACTTTGATCGCTTTGAAAATGAGCTTGTCAAGCGCGGCATCAAACTCGTCGAGACCGGATTCTTTGACGAAAATGATCGTCGTGGCGCTGCGTTGTTTACTCTCTTGCCCGAGGATTCTAAGGTTTTTAGCGCGTTCAATCGATATTTCATCTTTAAGCGCACCGAAAGACTCAATCGTGCAACTAGAACGAATTTGGACGCCGATAGTGACGAAAAGGTGGCATTGCCCAATCCGTTCAAAGAGCCACTGTATTATTTGGGCATACCACTTGACGAGTCAAATGTGGTGGATGCAGTGCTCAAACTTGTTAACGAAAAATACATAGACGCTACGCCGAAGAAGCGTAAGTCTATCATGCTCAAAACACGTGAGCGTCTTGCCGAACTTTCTGTCGAGACTTTTGAAAACTTGGATGCTTACCGCGAAATTGTTAAGCGTATGACCAAGTACGAAAAGTCGAATATCAAAGAGGCTGCGTATGAAGACTTCAAAAAGTGGTTGACAGACCCCGAGCGTTACCTTGGTATGCGCACTGCTCTTGAGTTGCTCGGCGAAGAATTCAAGTGTAACATTGTCTTGCTCAATCCTGACGGTAAGCCCCAAGTACCCCAGCCCATCTCTGCGTCAAAGCAAAAATACGAGACAACGATTTTCCTTCTATCGATCGATGGTACTCATATGTATCCTGTTGTACGTGTAATCGACGATAAGGTTCAGCGTATTTTTACCTCTGTCTTTAAGAATGGAGAGCTTGAACTTCGTCCGTCCAAAGACGAGGTAAAGTCCAAGAAATCCAAGAAAAGTGATGAGGAGCAAGACTCCGAGAAAGAGAAAACAAAGAAATCCAAGAAATCCAAAAAAGGTGACGAAGAGAAAACAAAGAAAGAGAAAACAAAGAAAGGCGACAAAGAAAAGAAATCCAAGAAAGAGAAATCCAAGAAGAATCATTGAATGATATTTTCATCTTAGCTAAGGCTAAGATTAAGACGTGTCAAACTTGGTTAACGCATAAGTGCGCGCACGATAACCACAAGCAGTGTCGAGTGCAGAGCAAGACCAGAAGGCGTAGGGCAACCATCATTTTCAAGACCAAGGTCAAGAATAGAGTTAGTGAATTTGTATGCGAAGGGTGACGCAAGCACAAGGAAGAGCAATCCGCCCATGAGAGAAATGATCCACTTATCCTTTGACGTATAAGGCTTTTCGCACTTGGAAGTCTCGGTCTTCTCCATCATATAACGAAGAATTACAGTAAATGCAGTACCGCTAGTGAGCAACCCCGTAAGGTTTGGGCAACCTGTACTGTCACTAGTTTCAACGCCACAAGAGTCAGAACCTTTGTTGAGTAATGCAAAAGTATAGGGCGAGGCAAGTAAAAGATAAAGTGCACCGGCAAGCAACGCGGCTATCCACTTGTCATGAGAAGAATATGGACGGTCACACATTTACGTACGTTATTTATTATTAGTGCTTATTTTTTTCACTGAAAAATCAGTGAAGTAAAATTCTTAAAAAGCATTGACAGATGCAGTAATCACGCCATGAAGCTGCATCGTGAATTTTCCACTAGCGCCTCGTGGCACAGTGGGAAGTTGATAAGTCGATCCTCGATTGAGTCTTGCCCAAAATTGAGGCTTACGCTCATCGTGGTTGGGAATGACACCGATCAAGGCATGAGCATCAAACTGCACAAAAGGAAGATTGATCTGCTTTGACAATGGAGCGACCTTACGGTATTGAGCGCCGGCGGTGTCCATAGACTCCACAACTACCGTATACTCATTGGGGTTGACCGTGCTCGGCCAATTGAAAAACACAAAATCGTCGGTGTTGAGTCTTCCGGGTGTCTCGCGCGGAATAGAGATGAACTTGTTACCCGCCAGAGTAATATCAGCTTGAAGAGAATGTGGGTGATACATGACTTAACTCGTGTTGAGCGTGGGCGCGAACTTCTAGATTTGCTAAAGATTTTTCGTCGATAGAATAAAAAAATGAAACCTCCTTAAATGTTTGCCATCGGAGATTACACTTGGTCAACAATGAGCATCAAGCCGTTCCTCAAATACCTTTCGGAAAATACCGATGTCGAGTACGACACTTTGGTAAGCCTCAATGCAAAGTACGAAAAGGGAGCCACGGCGGCTAAGGGTAAGGGTAAGGGCGGTAAGAAAGAGAAAAAGACAAAGGTTGAGGTTGACGATGACGACGAAGATCACAAATGCAACTACACAATCAAGAAGAAGGATGGAACCTTTGAAACTTGTGGCAAGAATGCCGCAAATCAGCACGACGGAAAGTGGTTTTGTGGAACCGAGAAAAGTGGTCATTACAAGATGAAGCTCAACACAACGAGCAAGCCTAAGAAGAGTATACTTACGCAAAAACGCGACTGCAAGGCGCTCGAGAAGATCCTTGTTAACAAGAAATTCAATGTGTCACGCGTAGAGGGTACTGATCACTTTATCGACCTTAAGACTCGCATTCTCTTTGACAAAAAGACGCAAGAGGTTTACGGTGTTCTCGACGATGACAACGAAACCATCCTTCCTCTCACTGAAGAACAGGTGGCGTTCATTGAAGGATGCAATTTTATCATTCGCGAGGGCACGCCGGTGAAGGGCAGAAAATCCAAGAAACTTGAAAAGCCCAAGCCCAAGCCCAAGCCCAAGAGCAAGAGCAAGCCAAAGGATGACGGTTCCGACGAAGAATCAGAACCTAAGCCTAAGAGCAAGGGCAAGTCGAAGAAAATGAATGACGAGGATGAAGAATCGGTGTCAGCAAAGCCGAAGCCTAAGAGCAAGGGCAAGTCGAAGAAAATAGTTGATGAGGAGGAAGAATCGGTGTCAGCAAAGCCGAAGCCGAAGAGCAAGGGCAAGTCGAAGAAAATGAATGACGAAGAAGAATCGGTGTCAGCAAAGCCTAAGAGCAAGGGCAAGTCAAAGAAGGTCGTCGACGCCAAGTCGAAGGATGACGAAGACTCAGACAAGCCTAAGAGCAAGTCGAAGAAGGTCGTTGACGCCAAGTCGAAGGCCAAGGGCAAGCCCGAGCCCAAGTCGAAGAAGGTTGATAAGAAGAAGAAGTCCAAGATTGTCGAGCCCGATGTAGAGGAAGAGGAGGAAGATCAGGCTGATGACGGCGAAGAAGAGGATATCGATCTCGACGAGCCAAATGTCGAGGAAGACGACGATGCCGAGGATAACGGAGAAAACGACGTCGACGAGGAGGATGAGGGAGTGATCGAAGACGACGATGACGACGATGCAGACGACGAGGACGACGAGTGATCACCTTATGAAAATATGCTTGTGCATATTTTATGCGTTGGAAAAATGGAATTTCATTATATATGTAGTGTAGTAATCATTTTATAATGAACAACCTCAACGACGATTGTTTGTGCCTTGTGCTCGAGTTATGCAGATGGAAGCAAATACGGCTCGTGTGTCGGCATTGGAATCGTGTTTCGCATCGCATTGCAAGCAAAAGACTGTATATGTTTATGCGCCCCGGGAAGAATTTCACACAACAGCCCTGGATGCGGAATGTCAATCTGTCACACACCCATATTACCGACGATCAAGTGTCTCAGATGACTGGACTGCACACATTGGACATAAGCTCGTGTGAGAGAATAAGCAATGCTAGCGTATCGTTGCTGACCGGTCTGCATACGCTCAACCTTAGCTTTTGTAAATGGGTCACCGACGCAAGTGTGTCATTATTAACCAGACTACACTCGCTCAACGTGTATGACGTCAATATCACTGATATCAGCGTGGCGCGGCTGACGGGCTTGCACTCGCTCAATATTGGTGATTGTCGATATGTTACCGACGCCAGTGTGATGTTGCTGACAGGGTTGCATTCACTGCGACTGACCAACTGCAACTTCCTTACCGATGCGAGTGTAAGCTTGCTGACCAGTTTACATACGCTCGACTTGAGTTATTGTTACCAGGTTACCGATTCGTACGTATCGTCGCTGACAGGATTGCACACACTTAATCTGTCAAACTGTAGACTAATCACCGATGCCAGTGTGTCGTGTCTGACCGCGCTACATACGCTCGATTTAAGCTATTGCGAGCACGTGTCCGATGCCAGCGTGTCATTGCTGACCGCTTTACACAAACTTGAGTTGGGCGGCACCAGAGTTACCGATGCCAGCGTATCGCTGCTGACCGCTCTATACTCACTTGATTTATATGATTGTGAATACGTTACCGATGCCAGCGTGTTGCTGCTGACCAACTTGCACTCACTCATCGTGTCCCGTTGTCGACATGTCACAGAGATTACATCGACGCGGTTGAGACAAGCATACCGAAAGCAATGTTTGGACAAGAGAGAATTTTAGGTGAAAATATGCTTGCGCATATTTTGTACATTAAAAACGTAGCATATGAAAATTAAATGGCGAGTTGCGGTATTATTGCATACACGGTGGTCGACAGCAAGTTGTGGTATTTACTCTATAAGCGACGCGATACCTTTGGCTACATTGATTTTCTTAACGGTCGATGGTCAACTACGGGTGACGTTCTTGTGCTCTTGGGTAACATGACGAAGGTTGAGCGTAAGCGTTTGCAAAGGTATACCTTTGATGAATTATGGAATGACTTGTGGATGTCGCGTAAGAAATACAGCGATGAGGCTCGGGGAAAATTTCAATCTATTGTTGAGAAAATACCGTACCTAGTAGAGACTTGTGAGTGTGAACGTGTCGAGCTATTAGAGTCTATGTGGACTTTGCCCAAAGGTCGAAAAGACAAAAATGAAGACGATCTTACGTGCGCCTTGCGAGAGTTCACGGAAGAAGTCGGCGTGGACAAAACAAAGATAGAAATCGTACCGACAAATCCTCTTCGTTACAGTTTTGTTACTACAAAAGGCAAAGAGTACACTTCAATATATTTTTTAGCAACGAGCAAGACGAAATTAAAGTTCTCAAAAAAGTCGACACCTGACCTCATCCGCAAATCATCACTTTCTAGCGAGGCCTCCAAGGCCAAGTGGATGACGCTAAAGATGATGAAAAAATATCTTAGCGTTGAACTTTACATGTTCATCTCGAGCGTCGACGAACAAGTAAAAAAATGAAATTTGTTCAAGGTTACTTTTTACACTTTACACTTATCAAGATGCAGTCGCTCATCGCCTTTGCCATGGTCAACAAGCTTGACTTTCATGTTGAGTTTGTTAACGGAAAGCAACGTTTTATTGCAACCTTTGAACCCGAGTACTCCAAAGAGCCTAGCAAGGCCGGAGTGAGTGATCACAACGAAAAACTCCAATCGCCGCTCGACTCTGCCATGTTGCCAATTCACACATGTATGAATACGTGTCTTTCATCTGCACTTTCCAACAAGGTGACTGAAGAGCTTGCAGAGAATGGTGATGTTCCATTTGTGAAGCGAAGTCCCGAAGAAGAAAAGCTCTTGCGTGAAAAACTTGATGCGGAACTTGATATGGTTACCCAAAAATATCAAAGTATCAAGGTGAAAAAGTACGAGTTTCGTGCGTATCGTGATCGTGTAGAAGTACACAAATACGGAAATTTGCATTGTAAAGATGGAGTGTCAGCTACTTTTTATACCTACGAATCTATGACCATTCATACAACTACCATTGGTCTTTATCAAGTTACTTATGGTATTCGCCATGGAGATCCGGTCATCGAAACGCGCTTTCGTGGAAATCTTGACTCCATTCATGGACAGCCTGCAATAATTTATGGTGGAATATGTAAATGGTACGATCAAGGAAAGTATATGCGCAGCAAATTATTTGATTAAAACGACACATGGACACGTCGACAGTGTACTTACGTTTAAAGTGTTATTCACACTTTATCTTTGGTTAAAAAGCTATTGATTTTTATCAATAATGAACTTTGACGATCTCTTTGAGTCTGCGTCGAAGTCAATCACAGCGACTTATGCGGACCGCTTTGTCAACAAGGTAGAGTCAGAATTTGACACTATGCAGTCGAGAAATTCTGACCGTGAAACCGAAAAGACCAAGTGTGAAGAAAAACTTGTCGAACTCAAGAAAAAGCTTCGCGCGTGTGGTAATGTGAAGAATCATCGTCGCGTCTTGGCCAATACTGAGCGATCGCATCAACGTCAAAAAATACGTGAAGAGATTAAGAAGATTGAAGCAAGACTAGAGGAAATTACAATGGAGGAGGAAGGCGAAAAATTATCAGCGCAAGGACCAGCAAAGGGCGATAACGAGGAAACTATGATGGGTCTGCCAGTATTTTCTAATGTTGACGTCGCCTCACTGAAAACGGAAAACGCGTCCGCTCATTAATTTTTCTGATAACTTTTGTTAAAGAACAAAAGTTTAACAATAGAAAATGCAATCTTTTGCTGGATCAAATATTATTCGAGACGTGTCGAGCACTCAAAGTACTTCGTCGTCTGGACAAGGTTTGCCTGTAGTTAACAATATAAGTGACGCGACAACAAAGCCTAAGGGGTTTATCATCTTTGATAACAATACGCAAGAGATTTGTGTTAGCTCGGGTTCAACTTGGGTTCCGGTAGGTTCAGGATCGTTGCCGCCGTCTTTGCAGTCTATAGCTGATCTTCCTACAGTTGGAGATGAAATGCTCTATACTACTGGCATAAATACCTATGACACTACACCTCTAGACCCCTGGGCGAGACTGAATGTTCTTACTGCAAATTCTGCTGCGGATCTCGTAACTACATTGAATGTAGTTTCCGCAGGAACCTTAACTACCGTAAATAGAATAACGAAAGTCGATAATATTGACGAAATTACTGAAAGTGGAGTGACTGTGGATAATTTGAATAATATGAGTGGTGTTGCTACTTTTACATCGACCTCTGTGGATACTGCAGCTATAGCTAATAGTGGCGGTGACCTTATGATTGAAGGCACGACAATCCCTGTTGCTGTCTGGCCGAATGTTGCAAGTCTCGATCAGAATGTTGGAATCGGTGCTAGTAATGTGAGTTTTACAAGTTTTAGTTCGACATTTTCAATGAATAATAATAAGATAACAAGTTTAGCGACACCTACAGTAGCGGCAGACGCAGCAACTAAAGCTTATGTAGACTCTGTAGTAGGCAATTCTTTTGAACCGGTAGTTGCGGCATCCACAAGCGACGTTAATATTCTTCTTGGAGGCTTACTTGTCGTCGATGGTGTAACCACCGTCGCTACTGACCGCGTTCTTCTTAAGAATCAAGTTACGCTTACGGAAAATGGTATTTATGATGTAGCGGTCGGAGCATGGACGCGATCGTCAGACGCTAACTCTTCAGCTGAACTTGCTGACGGAAAAACCGTAACAGTCTTGGGAGGAACAACTCAGAGTGGAACGCAGTGGGTCACTTCATCGTCAATTAGTCCTCCAGTCATTGGCGTCGATGATATTACTTTTACTCAAATTAGCGCTTTTGTTGCTGGAGACGGCATTAGTATAGTGGGAAATATAATCAGCGTCGATGCTTCGTCAACTTTTCTTAATAGTCCCCTATCTTTCATACAAGGAGGAACTGGACAAGATGGAACAAATTTTACTACGATCAACAGAATTATTGCTACTAATGGCGTAGGTCCTACGTCTCTCGTCGAGACTTCGCTTGAAACCGTTGCTGGCTCTACCAATAGTGTTGTTACAGAAGGCAATGCTCAAACCTTAACTGACAAAACGATGACTTCTTCAACCAATAATGTAATTGCTCGAGGTCTTTTTAGTAATTCGGGAACGAATACCATTTCTGTCTTTGCTGCAATTAATCCGGTTGCCGGTCAAGTTTTGACTGCTACAAATGCATCAACTGCGACATGGGAAACTCCTACTACGAATGTTACTCTTACTAGCGCAGGAGTTGGAGCAGGTAATGAATCTTTGGTTAACGACGGAACTGGACCGACTCTTGCAACCAAAGGCTTGGTAGGCGGAACAGGAATTACGCTTAGCAGTAACGGAACAGATGTTACGATTACTAATAGCGCGCCCGAGGTTAACCCTACTCTTACCTCTGCGGGCGGAACTGAAACCCTTGTGAATGACGGAACTGGACCCGCTTTAGCAACAAAAGGTTTGACTGCGGGAACGGGAATTTCCTTGTCGGGAGCAGCGACCGCAGTGACTATCACCAACGACTCGCCGGCTACAAGCGTTGCTCTTACTTCAACTGGAGGCACCGAATCTTTAGTTGTTGATGGAACTGGACCCTCGTTAAGTATACTTGGTTTGACTGCAGGAACGGGAATTACACTAACACCTGCTGCAGGCGTAGATTTGACTATTATCAACAGTAGTCCGGCTAGTAGCGTGACGCTTACCAATGCCGGAGTTGGAGGCGGAACTGAAACTCTTGTTAATGATGGAACTGGACCGACTCTTGCAACTAAAGGCTTAGTTGGAGGAACAGGAATTACGCTTAGCAGTAACGGAACTGATGTTACGATTACTAATAGCGCTCCCGAAGTTAATCCTACGTTGACTTCCGCTGGAGGAACTGAAACTCTTGTGAATGACGGAACCGGACCTGCTCTTGCAACTAAAGGTTTGACTGCGGGAACGGGAATTTCTTTAGTGGGAGCAGCGACTGCAGTTACTATCACTAACGACTCGCCGGCTAGTAGCGTAACGCTTACCAACGCCGGAGTTGGAGGTGGAAATGAATCTCTTGTGAATGATGGAACAGGACCTGCTCTTGCTACGAAGGGTTTAGTTGGAGGAACAGGAATTACGCTTACGAG
>Ga0163144_10003472_pt1 | contig 35849 bp, 30 predicted proteins | sample OliLak19BULKMAT1_FD_123175 | JGI IMG/M metagenome (GOLD analysis project Ga0163144, IMG submission 123175) | Freshwater microbial mat bacterial communities from Lake Vanda, McMurdo Dry Valleys, Antarctica - Oligotrophic Lake LV.19.BULKMAT1 | ecosystem: Environmental > Aquatic > Freshwater >...
CAAAGGCCGACGTGGAATTATTCAGCGACGTCGCCGCCTCGGTAGCGGTACAGGTCAGCCCAGCGGCACAGATAGTCACGTTGTTGGTGCCAGTGGGCGCCCAGGACGCGAGCGCCACACCCGTTTTCTGCAGTATCACGGTCAGGCCAGAATTGGCTTGTGCCAATCCTGCGGCAATGTCAACACCCGTCGTTTTGGACAACACATCAATGACGGCGTCAAAGGCAATGCTGAACGCGCCGCCACCGTTGCCATTGACCTCAAAAGTCAGGTTCAGGAAGGTGTTGGATGTAACGTTGGTATTGGCCTGTGCGCTGGTGCCACTCTGGAGATTGCTCTCGGAAATCGCCTTGGTGCTGGTGCTTGCGTCACCCGCCAGAACCGCAGTCACGATGGCGGACTCGGCATTGGAATACTGCGCCACTGTGCCAAATTTCTGATAATCGTTCTCGGCGCGAACCACAGCACCACCCGGTGCGTTTTGCACCGTGCCACTCAGTACTGGGTTAGAGCCAGTACAAGTACCTTCACTTGGAAAAGCACCCGCGCAGTTAGCTGCGCCACTCGAACCATCAACAAAGCCGTTGAGAGCAGCATCCTGGTTGGTACTGAAGCTAAAAGCACCCGCAGCGCCCGTAGAGGCATTGAATAGGATCAGCAGGTTACTCACTTGCAGCGAACTTAATCCGTAGACATCCGCAGACGCCTGACCCGCCACACCCAGACTCAGCGCGGCTCCGACCATAACTCCCAGCTTATTTTTGCTTAGTTTCATATCGATCTCCTCAAAACACGATAAAGTAGTTAACCCTTCCCGACCCCAGACCCACACACTTTCACTGATGTCGGAGCGTCCTCGAACTGTACAATGCAATGCATGTGCCAAATATGAATTCTTTATAAAAAACAATAAGTTAAAAAATATACCCTGGCTAAACACCCTGTCCTTGGCCCTTGAATGTAAAAAAAACTGACAACTAAATTACCGGTTGAGGGTACGCTAACCCCCCTTTTTCGCCGGCTGGAGCAGGTCTTTGGCTTCGGCGACCAGTCCTGCACTTCCGGCACTGCGAATAACTTCCTCCAGATACGGCTGCGCAGCATTGTGCTTGCCCAGATTGAGCAGCAGCCGCGCCAGATCCAGTTTGGACTGCATATTGTCCGGGTACAGCGCCACCGCCTTGCGCAGCATTTGCTCGCCCTCGACAGCTTGCCCGTTCCCGGCCAACAAGGTCCCGAGTGTGGACAGCACATAAGGGTCCTCCGGCGCCAGGGCAATGGCGCGTCTAGCATACTCCAGTGCCTGTTTGGGATCCTTGTCCCGAGCCAGCCACGCCAGGTTATTGAGCGCCAGCACCGATTGTGGCTCAACCGCCAACAGGCGCTGATAGACGCCAATCGCCTTGTCCGTCTCCTGCCGGGCGAGGTAGACCTGCCCCAAACCCACCATCATAGCCGTACTCTGGGGAAATTTTTCCAGCCAACCCTCCAGTGAGACCTGTGCCTCGTCGGCCCGACCCTGGCTGTTAAGCGCGGTGAAAAGCAGCAGCGCCGTCTCTGAAGTAGGCTCCAGAACCAGCGACTTTTGGAACGCCGCTTCGGCATCTGCGTAGTTACCAGCCTTGGCGCTCAACCAGCCCCGGGTGAACCAGACATCGCCCCTCTCTTCCTTCAGTTCGGACTGTAGCTTCTGCATTTCTGTAAAGGCCTTGTCCAGATTGCCCATCTGGGCGCTTACCCGTACAAGGGCAAGTCGCGCGGGGAGATACTCAGGGTTAACCTGGCGACAAATTTCCAGGGATTCGAGTGCCTGCTCCAACTGATTGGATTTGGCCAGCGAGTCAGCGTAATAAAAGTTTGCCAGCACCAAATCCGGGGAGAGCCTCGCCCATTTCTCCCATACCATTGCTGCAGCACCAGCATCACCCTGATTGATAAGCGATTTGCCCCTGAGTTCCATCAATGACGGCTGCGTCTTGATGACCTCATCGCTCATATTTTCAGTGCGAAACAGCACCTGGTCATACTTGCCATTGTCGAAGTAAAGCTGCACCAGGCGGGCTTTTACCTCCAGATTGTCCGGATTCTTTTCCAGCAATTCAATTAATTGCGTTTCGCCCTGTTGATAGTCGTTGGTCGCCACGATCAGCTCTGACATGACGCCGATCGCCTCTTTGTCCAGCGGCTTCTCTTTTAAATACGGGGCCAGGAGCTGCACTGCACGCGCTGCCTCGCCGGTTCGCAGATAGATCTTCGCCAGCGTCTTGACGGCAGAGGGTTCCAGGGGCTGGAGGGACAACGTCTGTTCCAGCAGCGTCTTGCCCCTGCGCCAGTCCCCCACAGAAAGGTACACAGTGGCCAACATATTCAGCGGTTCTACCCGGTTGGGAAACTGCTGTTGTAGATTTTCCGCGATCGCTACCGCTTCCTTCAGTTGACCCTGCTTGAGTGCAGTAGCCGCTGACAACAGTGCCCGGTCAAATTCCTCTGGCGGTACCTGCTGCTCTGCCGCGGCGACTACTTCTGCTACGAAATCGCCGCGCATGGTCATCGCCAGATTTAACATGCGCCGCACCGCCTGATCATCCGGCGACACGGCCGACAGGCGCTGCAAGTAGTCAACCGCTTCGTCGCCATTGCCCTCCATCAGCGCCATTGAACCAAGCATACCCAACGCCACCGTATCGTCCTTATCCACTTCCAGCAGCGCGCTGAGCGTGGTCCGGGCCGCGCCAAAATCCTGCTTCTCAATATCAATAGAGGCAAACATGCGGGCAACTTCGACGGAGTTTGGAATATCGGAATAGAGTTGGTTGGCCAGTATTCGAGCTTGTTCCAGTCTTCCCTCCTTGATGTAGCTGGCAGCCAGGTAAAGTTTACTGAGGGGATTTTTTGGGTCTGCGGCTACCGATTTCTCCAGCGCCTCCGATGCTTCCGGGTATTTTGACTGCCGAAAGGCAGTGTAACCCATTACAAAGTTGACATAGGTTTGTTCTTTATAGCCAGCGGCGTACAACTTTTTAATATCGCTTCGGGCCTCAGCGAATTGGTCCAACTGTGCCGCGATAAAAGCTCGCCTGGCCAGCGACAACGACACAAATCCACGATTGGCAACGGCCTTATCATAGGCTTCCTTGGCTGCCGGCAATTCATCACTGGCCGCATACAAATCACCGAGCAGCGCCCAGGCATCCGGCGAGGTGGGGTCAAGTTCTGCGGCTCGTTTTGCCAGTGTCATGGCGGTCTCGCGACGACCCACCTGCGCTTCATAACTGGCTTTGGCAAGCACCGCGAGTACCGAATCCTCGTTGTGCTTGAGTGCCTCCACAATGACGGCATCGGCCAACCGGTACTGCTGCTGCTGCAGCAGCGCATGCGCACGGTAAGCCAGGATATCGGCCCGAGCATGGGCATTCAACTCTACGGGCAAGCTCTCCGACTCGGCCAGTACTCGATCAAAATCGCCCTGCAGGAAAATCGCGCTGACCAGCAGACGGGTCACCTGCTCGGGGGGCATACCCAGCTCTACCGCACGGCGTGCTTCCTTTTCCGCCGCAAGCCCATCTCCCAGGGCCAGGGCTACGCCACCGAGTTCGTAGCGTACATCGGCGTTATCGGGGTACTTCAGGGCGCCGTTTTTAAGCGCTATATTGGCCGACGCGAAGTCTCTGGCCTCAATGTATTCGCGGGCTTCGGCTATAGACTCCTGCGGTGTCAGGTCCTTTGCGCACGAGGCCACCAGGCAGACGAATACAATCACAACAAACTTTCCAAATAGTCTATTCATATGACCTGGTCACTCTCCACGGAACGTATAACTTATGTACATTAGTCAGGTGTATTGCGCCCTGTCGCGTCAAGGCGACGGGCGGGCACTCCGCCCCAGTGTTCGCCGGGACCAATACGTGTGCCCTTTTTGACCACCGCGCCCGCCGACACGATGGCGCCATCACCAACCGTTACCCCGGACATGATGATAGCGTGCGCCCCGACAGTCACGTTGTTACCCAACACAATCCGTTGCAGCGCGAAGTGGTGTCCCTCAATTGCGTGGGAATACAAGGTCGCGGCGTGGCCGATGATAGTATTGTCGCCTATTTCCGTTAACGGCGGATCCAGTATCGTGCCCGGACAAAAGCTGTTTGATCCAATTTTGGTGCCCAGAAAAGAATAAACCATTGTCTTGATGGGAACAGGTAAAAAATCTGTGCGAATCAGGGTATTGAATAACATCAGATAGAACAGGATATTAACCTGAGCAGCAAACTCCGCCCGGGAACCCGGCTCGATATAACCTTCCTGGAGTGGAACAACGCGCAGGAATACCCGATAAACCACAATCGCCCAGGCGTAAACCAGCGCAACCAGCGCAATGACATAGATCACCCCGTAAAAATCGCCCTGCCATTCCTTGCGCACGAGAACTTCAGTGCTGATTACCGCCAACAGGATGATCAACCCCAGTAGAGTCAGGAAAAAACTGATCTGGCCTGCAGTTATTTTACGCATCCACCGCCCACATACCGCTATCTAACCGTTTGGGAGTCTATACTTATCCCATTGATTATTCTATTAGTGCGACCGCTACATATTTCGTTGATTACATTAGTAAATTCAGCGCAAGAATCGTACCGGGCAAGGCGCACTGCAAGCTCTCTTGCGGCCTCACGACAGGATGCATCAGCCAGCATCAGACTAACAACCTCAACCAGTTCTCCTGCCCGACACGTACCCGCGCGCAGACCCCTCCCGGCCCCCGTACTCTCGATGGCGGTCATGTTCAGGTATTGGTCCAGGTTGCCTGCCACGCCTATAACCGGAACGCTGTGCACCAGGGCCTGATGGGTGCTCGGGCTGCCGCCGTTACAGATCACCAGACTGGCCATTTTCACTGCCTGCTCACCCGGCAGATACGCTGCCACGAAGACATTGCCAGGCACCACAGGAGGCAATGGGGCTCCAGCGGTGGAGACCAGCGCCGTGACATTGAGTTGTCCCAGTGCGGCAATCAATTCGGGCAACAGACTGGCCTGGCCGGAACTACCCAGCGTGACATATACGATAGGTCTCCCCTGCGGCACTTCCTGCCACCAAGGCGGATGCGGAAAACGGGGTGACCAGACCACCGGGCCAATAAATCGGTGATGTCGCGGCCGGTTTTGCATGCGGTAGAGATCGGGTATATCCGCATACAGCGTGTAATCGGCGCGTGTATACACCTCCCTCAAGTCAAAGCCGAGACTAGTCAGGCCGTAACGGCGTCGTAAGCGATGCATGGGCAGGCAATGCAGCGCAAAGACCCAGGGACGTGCCAGGGAAAACACCATCTGGCCTATGGTCGGCCCCAGTACCCGCGTCATCGGCAGTTCCGGCACAGTATAGCGCTGCTGGCAATAGGGCGACCAATAGGCGTTGCTCAGCGCGACATAAGGGACACCTGTCATCTCGGCACTCACGGCCAGGGACAGTCGAAAATCACCCACAACAATATCCGGCTGCACTGCAGCCAGCAGTTGCAGGTCCTCCTCAACATAGGCCCGCAACGTCGCATCGTCATACAGTGGCTTACCGCTGGCCAGGGCCTGTATAAACTGCTGTGGGGGGATTGAATATATCTCGTGTTCGGTGAGGTTGAGTGCACCCAGCAGTTCCCGGTAGCGCGGATGATGCGCCAGATGCACGTCGAAATGCTGCGGATCAAGGGCCTGTGCCAGGGTGACGGGGCGCGCCACGTGGGCGAGCGTCACCGCCTCGGCAATGAACAGGATACGTGTTTTGCCCGGCTGCATGAAAAGAGCGGGCATGCGCTGCTAGCGGCGGGGGTCAACGAGTAATTTTTCCAGCGGCGGACGCACCGAACGGGACTGGGGACTGGGCCCGAAACCGACCCGCCCCATATAAACCCGCTGCAGCGGACTCACCCCAGTTCCCACCAGGGCGTTCAACTCGTCCGCCAAGCGTGCTGCAAGCAGCTGCTCCGGGGCAATCGACGTAAACGTCCGCGCCTGCGCCACGTAGCGGGAGAAAATGACCGGCGTCATTTCCGGTTGAAACTGCAGCCCCTGACGGGTGGCCTGGAGCCAGAAGCGCTGCACGGCACGGCCACCCGCCAGGTAGTCCTGTACTGATTGCAATGGCTGGTCAGCAATAATGACAAAGTGCGCTGCACAGCCCAACGCGGTGCGCCAATCCATTTGCAGCCGCGGCAACCAGGTGCCGGCAAGATAACGATTCAGGAACTGCACCCGCCGCCAGCTCTGCAATGCCCAGCGCATTATCCGGCGCGTGGGCAGGTCAATACCCAGTGCCCCTTCCGGGATACGGTCTTCACTGAACTGCACACCCCACTCTATGTTACGGCGATGCACCTCAAACGCTTCCGGTGTCGACAGTCTGATATGGGCATTTTGGAACAACAGTTTTGCCATCTCGCGGCGTTCGGATTTACCCTCGATCCAGAGCACCCTGAAACCCGCTCCCACCGACTGTTCCAGCGTCTGTTTCTGGCGGGCCGACAGTGGCCGTTGGGTGAAGGGTAGGCGTTGAGTTACCCTGGCCCTGATAAACGGCAATAGTGCATGCGGTGAAATTCCAGCATCGGGAACCAGCGTGACATCGATCAGCGGGGCGTCTTCGGGTGAGTCCGCACGCCACACTGACTCGGCCCGCATGCCCTCGGCGGAAGCGGCAATAGACAGGGTCTCAAGCAGCGCACCCAGCGCGATTTGACTGGACGTGCCGTCCAGATCATACACACACCAGTCCCGGGTATCGCGACCATGCACAGTCACATGCTGGTCATCGACAATCTCAAACCTCCAGGGTTGGTCGTTGTCGCCGCTCGGCGCCCAACGAGCAAGGTCCAGAATACGTTCAATCGGCTTCAACAGTGACCGCTCATCTGCCACCACGGTGGACACCCCGGACTTGATGCGCCGGCGCGCGATCATCAAGCCCAGTCGTTGCAGGGGATTGGCATTGCCCCAGGGTCGCCAGGTCGTCACCAGCCGGTTGCGGTAGGCATCGAAGTGTAGCCCCCGTGGTGCAGCGAGAATCTCACCCCGGTTAAGCAGGATTTTCAGGGCGTAGGTACCCGCAAATCCGGCACAAAGCTCGCAGGCCATGGCGGTCGACGGGCCCTTTCCGGCCTCGAAGTCTATACGGCTTTTATCCACCAGATAGGTCAATTGCTGTGGCCTGGGTGCCAGACCCAGCATGAAGCGCAGCGCCTGCTCTTCCTTGGGCTGACCCTCAAGCAGAAAATATTTTTCAAAGCTCATCTGACCCGGGATAAAACACAGTAGCGCAGCACCCATGCCCAATGGGGCCGCCGTCACTGCAGGGATGCCCTTGGCATAACAGGCTGCGAATACCTTTCTGCGAATATCAAGGGCGAAAAAATCGAGGGCATCGACGTAGAGATCGACATCCTCCAGAAAAGCATCAAGGTTGTCGGAGGTAACACCTGCGGGGTATTGCTCAATACTCAGTTGGGGATTAATACCGCGGGCCAGTTCCGCCATCACTGCGAGTTTATCGCGCCCGAGGTGCGGCATGCTTGCGCCAGCCTGTCGATTGAAATTGGGCAGCTCGAACTGGTCGAAATCAGCGAGATGAAATGCACCGATACCGAGCCGCGTCAATGTGAGCAGGTGACTTCCGCCGACGCCGCCCATCCCCGCTATTGCAATACGCTTGTTGCGCAGGAGCTCCTGCTCAGTCTCGGTCACCCAGCCCAGATTGCGAGAAAAGGCCTCATGGTAATCAAATGACATTGTCTCAAACAGCAAACTGTGGCCCAAGCGGTGACAACCACGGTAAGGATTCGGACTGGCGCGCACGCCTGGCCCTGGACGTTGCCACGGCACTTTCAGGCGCAAGCAACCCGGAAGCGGCAAAATCTGCCCGAATGACTGCATAGAACTCCTTGAATTCCTCCGCCATAGCGCCAACCGTTGCGCGAGTTTCAAAACAAAATGGAGACCGGATCCCATGGTACTCAATCTCGCGGCCAGCCGGATGTACAACAATGCCGGACCGCCGGAGCAGGCGTGGTAGAAAGGATTCCATCATGGCAAAACAATGCGGTCGTTCAATCAGCTCACTCAAGGCAAACGTTGCAAGGATAGTCGCTACGGCGATCAGGGAAAACGTGCGCTGCTCTCGCTCGCTACAATCAAGCGCGGATATGCCACCAAAACGTGACACCCCCTCGCCGGGTCTGCGACGAAATGCACCATCGACCCCCAGCCTGGAAAACTCGCAGATGGCGCGACGCCTGCCATCAAATGAGCGGATAATGCTCTCATCGATAGCACTGGAACAAAACTTTTCCATGGGCAGCAGCAATTGCTCATCCGCAAGTACCAGTCTGGCACACGCGGCTGGCATACGAGTGGCCTTGTGGATTACCAGGCAATGTCTGGAATTGGCATCAAAGTCGTCCTTTTCCAGTTGATCCGGAAAGGCTTCCACTGGTTCGTAGTGGAACTCTTCGCAGTACACCCGATAGCGCACCCGGTATACACTTTCCAATTGTAATGGTGTAGTGGCCAGTTCCAGATCAAAGTACCTCTGAAAGTCTGCCACCAGGGACGCGTTACTTTTATCCATAAGACTCACCAGATTATCGCTGCAACACCGGAGTCATTTGCTGCCGCCCCACATGCCCACGTTACAGTAACGCTAAGCTCATAATGAGTAAAGTACGCAATCACTGGATGCGGGCCCTGATGTATGAAACCAGATCGCCCATCGCGGCGTCCAGGATCTGAAAAACCCCCTCAAATCCCTCAGCACTGCCGAAATAGGGATCGGGTACCTCCAGCAGTGGTTGCCCCACCTGGTGGCTGAGCAGAAAGCTGAGTTTGTCATAGTGCTCTGGTAGCGACAGCTGCCACAGATCACGCATATTCGACTCATCCATCGCGAAGATAAAATCACTACGCACCAGATCGCGTGCGGTGACGCGGCGAGCTTTGATCCGACCAAGATTTATCCCCCGGTAGGCCGCCACCTTTTGCGCGCGCTGATCGGGCCGACAGCCCGGTTGAGACGCCTGAGTGCCCGCAGAACACACCTCCACCCGGTCGCGAAGTTCAGTCTGCTGCAAATAATGTCGCAGCAGACCCTCAGCCATGGGTGAACGGCAAATATTCTCCGTACAGACCAGCAGGATGCGGGTCTTGCGCTGAAACAAGGTCAAGATGAGGCCCCCAGAAGCGCAGCACTTGAGAAGCGATGCACTACATCAAATCGATTCACATGCTACCAGAGATTGAAAAAAAGGCTGCAGTTCAAATTCGCCGGGGTGAGCCGTGACTATGGCCGGTCAAGTAATGCCTTTATGTATTTGGCGGGCACCGCGTACGTGATGCCGGATGGGCTGGACAACATAGTCTCCCTGGTCTCCTTCACCACAACGCTGTTTACGACTCCCACGACACTTCCTGTAGCGAGCTCGAAAACCGGACTACCACTGTTACCAGGATAGGCGGTGGCGTCCAGCTGAAAAGCGTCAAAGCCACTGCGCATACGCGTTATCTTCAAGTTATTCAGTTCACTGGAATCTGCTGACGGCTGGGCAGCGGGTACAATGGCGGAGACGATGCCGCGGTGGGTGACCGGGTACAATCCCAGAGCCATACCGATGGGGAAACCGGTAAACGCTATTTCCTGCCCCTCTCGCACCGCAGCGGAATTACCCAACTGCAGCACGGGCAGGACTGAACCTTGAATTTCAAGTAACACCAGATCGTGCTCGTCATCCCTGCGCAGCACCTGGGCTACATGAGCGGTCGCTTGGTCGCCATGCCCGGAAAAAATCGCGAGAGTCTGGTTATTGTTGACATCAAGCTCGACCGCGATGACATGTGCATTGGTGACAATTTGATGGCCATCACCCACCACGAACCCAGTCCCCAGGTAAACCACTCGATCTCCCCTGACGTTGGGCTGCCGTGGCGGGTAAGCCGTACCAACTCCCACCACACCAGGACGCATTTTTTCGATCAGGTCCGGAAGGCCTGCTGGCCAGGCCAATTGCGCTACAAACAGGCAGAGCAGAGCGGTCATTCTTACCAGCATGGAAGCTCCTTTGCTGTGCGTTCATTCACAGATCGGAAGTCCTGCCATTGTCCCCGGCAGATATTCATCGCACAATCCGCCCCGCAGCCGAGAATCATATGGGCTACAATAACACTTTTTTGCTGACGAGCCGCACCCCATCACTGCCATCGCAATGCCAGACCTCATTCACCAGTTTATCGCGCACAGTGCGCAGGCTGCACCGAATGCACCCGCCTTGCTGTTCAAGGATCAGTCCTTTAGTTATGCGCAGTTGCAGCTCCAGGTGGAGGCGGTGGCCAACGCATTGTTGGGTCTGGGGATCGGTGCGGGCGATCGCGTTGGAGTGTATCTGCCGAAACAACCTGAAACGGTGTTCAGCCTGTTTGGTGCAGCGGCAGCCGGGGCCTGTTTCGTTCCGATCAACCCGCTGCTTAAACCCCGTCAGGTGGCCCATATACTCCCACACTGCAATGTCAGTGTATTGATTACGTCTGCGCCACGCCTGGAAACGCTGCTGGGGGTGCTGGATAACTGTCCCGATCTGCACACCATTGTGCTGGTGGAAGACCAGGCGCCGGAAAGAGTGCGCGCGCTCCCGCAGCAGCTATTGAGCTACGCGGAGTTCTGCGGCTCACCGGGTAGTGGGGCGCAACCGCACCGGCGCATTGACATTGACATGACCGCCATCCTTTATACGTCGGGCAGCACCGGAAACCCGAAGGGTGTGGTCCTGTCCCATCGCAACATGGTGGCGGGTGCGCGCAGTGTGACCAGTTATCTGGGCAACTCCGCTGCCGACCGGATCCTCGCGGTGTTACCCCTCAGTTTCGATGCGGGACTTAGCCAGTTGACCACGGCATTTTCAGTGGGCGCCTCTGTCGTGCTGATGGACTATCTACTGCCCCGCGACGTTGTCCGAGCGGTGACGCGCTACGGGGTCACTGGCCTGGCGGCGGTCCCCCTCCTGTGGAACCAGTTGAAAGATCTGGACTGGCCCGCACCGGCCGTGCAATCGCTGCGCTATATCACCAATACCGGTGGCGCCATGCCCGTATCCACCACCCGCGCCCTGCAACAGACGCTGCCCAACACCCTTATTTTTCTGATGTATGGCCTCACCGAATCCTTTCGCTCAACCTACCTGCCGCCGGACCAGGTGGCTGTTCGTCCGGAATCGATGGGCAGGGCCATTCCCAATGCAGAAATTCTGGTGATAAATGAAGATGGAAATGAGTGTGCTCCCCACGAACCCGGTGAACTGGTGCATCGCGGCGCGCTGGTAAGCCTTGGCTACTGGAATGACCCGGAGGAAACTGCGGAACGATTCAAGCCCTGCCCCGTCCAGCCTGCGGAACTTCCCATCACGGAACTGGCGGTGTGGTCCGGCGATCAGGTAGTAAAAGATGAGGAGGGCTACCTGTACTTCATCAGCCGCAAGGACGAAATGATCAAGACATCCGGCTACCGGGTGAGCCCCACTGAAGTCGAGGAAGTCGCCTACGCCTCAGGACTGGTCGCCGGTGCCGCGGCGCTGGGGCTGCCCCATGCGGCCCTCGGCCAGGCCATACTGCTGGTCGTTACGCCGGGTGTGGACGCCGCCGTGAATATCGCCCTGGAAGAAACAGTGCTGGCTTATTGTCGCAGTGAACTACCCAATTTCATGGTGCCCTCCGCGATCATCGCGCGCAGCGCCCTGCCCCACAACCAGAACGGTAAAATTGACCGGCGTATGCTGGCACACGAGTATGAAAGTATGTTCCAGGACAAGTCGACCTGATCGTGATCTTCCAGTCCGGAGCCTACGGACTCACGGCCAGCCCGAGAGATGTCCTCAGCCATCCATACCCGGGGGAGATTTTCCTCTAAATTAATTCGCTCGACCGTTGACCCACCCAGGGAATCATCGTATCTACTTGCCCTGTTTGATTTTTTTTTCAATCAAGCACACAATGCCGCGCCTGTATGCAACTCCAACACCCGCAAGAAACGGTCATACGGCTGTCACGACACTGTGAGATGGTAGCGAACAGCTTCACATTTTTCGTTATTTTTTGGGCAGGATGGAAAAACACGTGCTACTTTGATTACTGCATTGGAAACTTTTGTGGATAACTGGGTTGGTTGGCTGTGCATAAGCACTGAATAGCAGCCCCCGGCTTGTCTACCCAGCAGCAAGGTATCAATAAAAACTCGTACGCTAATCGCCAGATTCAGGAGCGGCACGGCTCCTTTTTCACCCGGCGCAGCATACGACCAGAGCTGTATAAAGGATTTGGTAATGGCTACGGTCAGGGTATTCAACCACCATGTTCATGCGTCTTTTTATTGGCTCGCGCTGGTCGATGCCGCTCTTTTCATGCTGGCCTTATATGCCGGCGCCTATATCTACTGCTCTGTTGGGTTAGGGCCCACCAACTTTCAGGCCTATCTTCCAGACCTCCCGAGTCGTGCCCTGCTGTACGCACTAATTACTGTGGTTTGCCTGTTTACCATGGGCCTTTACGAACCTCGCATGCGCGAGGGAAGGTCGGGGGTATTGTTACGCACTCTAGGGGGGTTTGTCGCCGCCAGCCTGGTAACCGCAGGCCTATTTCTATTCCTACCTGACACCCACCAGTGGCGCGGAGTACTGTTATACACCGTTCTTTTGTCCTTCAGCGCCAACCTGGTCAGCCGCATGGTTTTTATCAACGTGACTGATCTGGATCAGTTCAAGAGCCGCGTGCTCGTTTACGGTTCGGGCTCAGCCGCCGCCACCATTACCAGCTCAATGCGGCGCAAAACTGATCGGCAGGGATTTACCATCGTGGGTTTTGTCAGGGTAGATGGCGAAGAACCCAGGGTAACAGGTGAACGAATTATCAACCTACGTCAGCCGCTGGCTGAATACGCCCGGCAAACCGAGATCGACCAGATCGTAGTCGCCCTGGATAACAAGCGGGACCAGACCCCCACGGACGAGTTGTTTAAATGCCGCTTGCAGGGCGTCAAGGTGTTGAATCTAGTAAACTTTTTCGAACGGGAGGCGGGCAAAATACTGGTGGATTTCGCCACCCCCGGCTGGATGACCCTGACCGAAGACCTGCGCAGCAATACCTCTACCAGTCTTACCAAACGCTGTTTCGATATTGGCGCGAGCTTCCTGCTGCTGATGGCGACCTGGCCTCTGATGTTGGTAACGGCTCTGGCGATATGGCTTGAGGATGGCTTCAGGGCACCTATATTTTTCAGCCAGGAACGCGTGGGACTCAGTGGGAAAGCGTTTAAAGTCCTAAAATTTCGCAGCATGAGTGTGGATGCGGAAAGGGATGGCAAAGCGCGCTGGGCCACCGTGAATGACAGCCGCGTCACCCGGGTCGGCTCCTTCATTCGCCGCACACGAATCGACGAACTGCCGCAGATATTCAATGTGCTATCCGGTGAGATGGCCTTTATCGGCCCGCGTCCGGAACGTCCGGAGTTTGTGAAACAGCTGGCCGAGCAAATCCCCTACTATAACTCCAGGCATGCGGTTAAACCCGGTATCACCGGATGGGCGCAGTTGTGTTATCCCTATGGTGCCTCGGAAGAAGACGCGCGCCAGAAACTGCAGTTCGATCTCTACTATGTAAAAAACCAGGGCCTGTTCCTGGACTTCATGGTCACCCTCAGCACCGTGGAGGTTGTACTCTTCGGTAAGGGCGCCCGCTAGCGCTCGACTGCTAACCGGCTTCCTCCGCTGACCCAAATGTGTCAGCAATTTATACACTCCCCAGTTGTTGCCGCTTACTCGCGGCGCTAACATGCTGCAAGCACCTGTATAATAAGCGTTAAGAAAATCGGCGCGGAATTTGCATGAACGTTGCAAACTCCGCTTCTGCTGGCTATGGGACCGTAACAAATCATGGATGTGGTACTCATCATCCTCGGCGTACTGGGCCTCGGGGCCATAGTGATATCTACCTATGTCTTCACGGTGGCGGCCCGGCGCTATGTGTCCGAGGATCGCAGGCACTATGGGGGCAGGACTGGTGAGGCTACGCCCCATACCCTCGTGCCGCGCAACCTGATAGATCGTCGGGGTGCCAGGCCTGTGACATTTCCACTCACCGTCAACGGCATTCTGATAACCAACGATCGACGCTCGCAGGTCGATCGACGCATGGCGGCTTGAAGCAATAATCCAACATGCCGGCGCCTGCGGGCAGATGGAATGCTGCAATATGTACGATTGCACCTCTGAACTGACTCATGCTACTTTTCACGCAAGTGCCTGTTTTTAACTAAAAAAGTATTGTTGTAGAAGGCGCCATCTCGAAAAAAATGCGGGAGGCGAACCACCGGGCACTGTATCCAGGAACTGGGGTGAAAAATAAATGGCATTAATCGGGGCTAGAGCCGTGTGCACCGCCGGGTCTGGGATCCAATGCCTATGACGATTGCGGGCAAAATCAACGCGCTAGTCCTTTCCATATCCATTGCGGCAGGCTGTATCCTCACTGCGACCGCGTTGCAACTTGAGTACTCGATGACCCGTGAACGCCTCATTGATCAATCCTATGGCAGGGTACAAAGCCAACCACAGTTGCAGGTTGCCATTTATCTAAACGACCAGCCCGAGCTACAAGCTATACTGCAGGACTTCCTCGAATCCTCATCCGTCATCCGCTACGCCATTGTTCGCGACCCGGAAGGCACGCCGCTAAGCCGCGCGCAGCAGCCCAATACACCCGAGGTCCAACTAGCACCCTTTGACCAGTTACGGGGCAGCACATCCGTGGTAGAGATGGGCATCACTCCGCGGCGCAGTGACGTTGCCACGGCGGGCGTTAAGCAGCGGCTGGCGCTTCCGGGCGGAGACCTGATATGGGACCTCACGATTCCCGTACTTTCCGTCATAAATCCGCTGCAGGAAAATATCAGTCGCGGGGAACTGGGTGCCACACTGGCTAACTCGCGCACGGCAACCAGTCTGTACGTTATCGGCTACGTACAGCTTGGTATCAGCCACTCCCAATTGCTGCTGGAGATTCTTCCCAACGTAGGAGTGGTGGTGGGGATTGCCCTGGTTTTTATACTCTTGTGCGCTGTATTCAGCCGCTACATGACGCGCAGGATCACCGCGCCATTCGCCATCATAAAGCGTATGGCGGACGATATTGCTTTAGGCTCGGCCGTTAAGCCTCAGGGACTGGAGAATAGTGGAGAATTCAAGGAAATTGTGGCCCTGCTTAACACTATCATCGGAGGTCTCCATACTTACAAGACCCGGATGGACGTGGACCACCAATTGTTGAGCATGAAGGTGGAGGAGCGCACTTCACAACTATCCCGACGCAATGAAGAGTTGAACCAGGCAGTAAAAGAGGTTACGGAAACAAAAAATCGTCTGCGGCAGTTGGCCTATTACGACAGTCTGACTGCACTGCCCAACCGACGCCTGTTTACAGAACAACTCGATCTGCTGCTGCGCTTGGCCAAGCGTGACAAGGAAATGCTTTCACTCCTGTTTGTGGACCTGGACAACTTCAAACGCATCAATGACTCTCTGGGTCACAGCGCGGGCGACCTACTGTTGCGCGAAGTAGCTAAACGCCTTGCCCGCTGCGTCAGGGACAGCGACCTGGTGGGGCACTACGTGGAACCGAACTCGCAAATTGATGTCTCCCGGCTGGGGGGCGATGAATTTACCGTGGTGCTCAATAAACTGGACTGCATCGAATCGGCTGCCGTAGTGGCGAGTCGCCTTCTCGTCATGCTGTCACAGCCGATGACAATTGAGGGCCACGAACTGGTTGTTACCCCCAGTATCGGCATCGCTATCGCACCTGATGACGCTGGCACCGTTGAGGGGCTGCTCAAGGCAGCCGACACAGCCATGTATCACGCCAAAACCTCAGGCAAAAACAAATTTATGTACTATGACAGCGGCATGGACGCGGCCAGTGTTGAACGATTGACACTGGAAAATGACCTGCGCAGGGCGATGGAACATAAGGATCTGGTACTTCACTACCAGCCACAGGTGGACACGCTGAGTGGCACCGTCGTCGGCGCCGAGGCGCTGATGCGTTGGCAGCACCCGCAACTCGGGCTGGTACCCCCATTCAAGTTTATTCCCCTGGCGGAAGAGATGGGGTTGATCGGCACCCTGGGAGAATGGGGCCTGGAAGAGGCCTGCCGCCAGATGGTAGAGCTGCAAGCGCTGGGCCTGGAGCTACCCAAGGTGTCAGTTAACGTTTCCGCGCTGCAATTCAACCAGGCATTCATCAGGCGAGTGTCGGAGGTATTGGCAAAGACGGGACTGCGCCCAATGCGGCTGCAACTGGAACTGACCGAGGGTATTATGATGGACGACAAGGAGGCGACGATCCGCGCCCTGTCCCAGCTCAAAGATCTCGGTGTGAGACTCTCCATCGATGATTTTGGTACAGGCTACTCTTCTCTGAGCTATCTGAGCCGATTCCCGCTGGACGAACTCAAGATCGATCGGAGTTTTGTCATCGATCTGGACAAGAGCGAGAATGATGCCAGCCTGGTCATTGCGATTATCGCCATGGCCAGGAGCATGCGCTTGCAACTGGTGGCCGAAGGGGTTGAAACGCATGAACAATACCATTTTCTGCGCAACCACGGAGCCAGCGTTATTCAAGGGTTTCTATTTAGCAAGCCAGTTCCGCTGGCGGAATTGAAGCCATTGCTGGCGCCCGGCCACTTCAGGGAGCAACTGCAGCAACTCAACTCATCATCGGGCTAGCAACTCACAGCCCATTCGCTGCCTTTTTGAGCTTCTGTATCCGCTCCAGTTCGCGTTTATACACAGCAGAAACTTTCTCCACGCCTGATGTGGTCAGGCCACCATCATTGCCCCCCACAAGAAAGCTGGCATACAGTGCCGACGCCGACATCAGCCCTCCGGAAACGATATTGACGTCCATTCCTGCATTTTTCATGGCATTGGCTAGGTCGATAAATTGTTGCACACACTCTTTGTGCGTTTCTGTATCCGTCTTGGTCATGGCTAGTGGTCCGTCCTGTAGGGCGATGGAATAAAGCGGGGCATTCTACCATTTGGCATCTCCTGCGGGCGACTGTTCCGGCGTAATACTGTCCGGCGTAATACTGGCGCTGGGGTATACTGCGTCGCCATGAGCGATGCCCAGCACATCTTACAGTCAGTCTTCGGCTACGAGACCTTCCGCGCGCCGCAGGACGCGATAATCCAAACCGTCATTGACGGTGGTGATGCCCTGGTGCTAATGCCGACAGGCGGAGGGAAATCCCTCTGCTACCAGATTCCTGCTCTCGCCAGGACGGGTTGCGGGGTGGTGATTTCACCACTGATCGCCCTGATGCAGGACCAGGTCAGCGCCATGCGACAACTGGGAGTGCGGGCGAGCTTTTTGAATTCAACCCTGGACCGCGTGGCAGCCCGCGCAGTGGAAGAGGAACTGCTGGCCGGTAATCTTGACCTGCTGTATATCGCCCCGGAGCGACTCACACAGGAGCGTTGCCTGGCGCTACTGCAGCAGGCGTCCATCGCACTGTTTGCCATTGATGAAGCCCATTGCGTATCCCAATGGGGTCATGATTTTCGCGCCGATTATCTGCAGTTGAGCCTCCTGCACCAGCATTTTCCCAACATTCCGCGTATTGCGCTCACCGCCACCGCAGACGCCCGCACGCGCGCCGAGATCATCATGCGCCTGGACCTGGGCGAGGCGCGACAATTTATCGCCGGCTTTGACCGACCCAATATCCGCTACCGCATCGCGCTCAAATATAATCCGAAATCCCAACTGCTGCGTTTTCTGACGGAAGAGCATGCGCAACACGCCGGTATTGTCTACTGTCTTTCCCGCAATAAAACTGAAGAAGTCGCTGTCTGGCTGCAAGGGCAGGGTTTCAACGCCCTGCCCTACCACGCCGGCCTGCCCGCCGCAGTACGCGCCGATAACCAGGCCCGTTTCCTGCGCGAGGACGGCGTCATCGTCGTCGCTACCATCGCGTTTGGCATGGGTATCGACAAACCGGACGTGCGCTTTGTGGCGCACCTGGATATGCCGAAAACGGTGGAGTCCTACTACCAGGAGACGGGGCGCGCCGGGCGCGATGGTGAACCCGCTGACGCGTGGATGATTTACGGCCTGCAGGATGTGCTCAAGTTGCGCCAGATGATGGCCTCCGCAGGCGGCGACGAGGAGCACAAGCGGGCCGAACAACACCGATTGAATGCCATGCTGGGCCTGTGCGAGATCACCACCTGCCGCCGCCAGAGCCTGTTGAACTACTTCGGCGAATCCCTGCACCAGCCGTGCGGCAACTGCGACACCTGCCTGGAACCCGTGGACACCTGGGATGGCACTGAGGCAGCGCGCCAGGCCCTGAGCGCGGTCTATCGCACCGGCCAGCGCTTCGGAGTCAATCACCTGATCGACGTATTGCGAGGCGCGGATAACAGCAAGGTGGTGCAATTCAGCCACCAACATCTGCCGACGTATGGTGTGGGCAAAGAACTGGACAACAAGCAGTGGCGCTCCGTGTTCAGGCAACTGGTGGCCCGGGGCCACCTGAGCGTGGACCTGGCGCAATTCGGCGCACTGCGCCTGGAAGAGAAATGCCGACCGCTGTTGCGCGGCGAGCAAGGCATTCAGTTGCGTCGTGACGACGGCGGCAAGATTGCGAAACAACAAACTAAAACAGCGCTACCCGGCGATGTCGATGTCGCACTGTGGGAAGCACTACGGGAGTGCAGACGGGTATTGGCCCAGGAGCAAGGTGTTCCGCCCTATGTGATTTTTCATGATCGCAGCTTACGGGAAATGTGTACCACCCTGCCCCGTAACCGGATGCAATTCGGGCGGATCACCGGCGTGGGCGAGCGCAAATTACAGAAATATGGCGAGGCCTTTTTACGCGTAATTAGTGGCTATCTGCACACCTCCCATGCGCACTCGGAGTCGCCCGCTAGTGGCGCCAGGCGAACGGTAAACATCCCGGCAGCGGATTGACCTGCTGCGGCGAAGCGCGTAATTTCAACGCCTTATCACTTTTGAGGTAACGACTGTGAGCAAAAAAATACCCCGTTCCGACGAGGACGATTACAGCCTTGGCATAATCCGGGAGCGCCAGAATTTCATCGAAGAAAATACGTCGGCCAAACTGGACCACACCCGACAATTTTCGTTCGACCCCGCAGTCATGTCGGGCAATATTGAGAATATGTTCGGGGTGGTCCAGGTGCCCATCGGCCTGGCGGGCCCACTGCTGGTCAATGGTGAGCATGCCAAGGGCGAGTTCTACGTGCCCATGGCCACAGTCGAGGGCACCATGCTGGCCAGTTACAACCGGGGTATGCGCGTGATCAGGGAGAGCGGCGGCGTGATCACTACTGTCTCTGGAGAAGCCATGCAACGAGCACCGGTGTTCGTCTTTCCCAGTGCCAGGGAGGCTCGGGATTTCGGCCTCTGGCTGGATGAGAACTTCGAACGTATCAAGGCGGTCGCCGAAGCAACCACCTCCGTGGGCAAACTAAAAGAAATAGAGCACTACCACGCCCACAACATGGTTTTTACACGCTTCGACTACAGCACGGGAGACGCGGCCGGCCAGAATATGACCAGTAAGGCCACCTTCGTCGCCTGTGAATGGATCAACAAGGAATACCAGACGCTGTCCCACTACCTCTTGTCGGGTAACTTCGACACGGAGAAGAAAACCTCCTCCGTCAACCTGCTCAAGGGGCGTGGCAGGCGAGTCACCGCCGAGATCACCATTCCCCGCGAGGTTATGCTTAACAACCTGCGCATCTCGCCGCAACAAATGCACTACGGCCAGGGCATCAGCACCCTGAGTGCTTTTCTGACCAACTCCTCGAACAACGCCGCCCACCCGGCCAATGGTCTCGCAGCCCTCTATCTGGCAACCGGGCAGGACATCGCCAATATTGGCGAGTCCAACCAGTGCACCACCTATAACAAGGTGACGCGTGACGGGGATTACTATTTCTCCATTACGCTGCCGGCGCTGATCCTGGCGACGCACGGCGGCGGCACAGCCCTGCCAACCCAGCGCGAATGCCTGCAGATCATGGACTGCTGCGGCCCCGGCAAGGCCCTCAAACTGGCCGAGATTGCCGCGGCACTGGTCCTGGCCGGCGAACTCTCCCTGGGCGCCGCCGCCAAAATTGACAAGGAGACGCGCACTAACGAGTGGGTTGATGCCCATGAACGGCTGGGGCGCAATCGCTAGCGGCTCCTGCAGCGCTACCCGCTTCGTTATTGAATGAGCCTGAAAATATCAAGCCAGGTCAGTATTCCGCTGGTGGAGATCCAGCTACAGGCCATACGCGCGCAGGGCGCGGGCGGCCAGAATGTCAACAAAGTCTCCTCGGCCGTGCACCTGCGCTTCGATATAGGCGCGTCCTCACTACCTGATACGTACAAGGAAAGCCTGCGAAAACTGAGCGACCAACGTATTACCAGCGAAGGGATTGTTATCATCAAGGCCCAGCGTTTTCGCAGCCAGGAAAAAAATCGCGAGGATGCACTGGACCGCCTGCGAGAGCTGGTAAAAGCTGCGGGGGCAACGCGCAAACGACGCAAACCCACCAAACCCACCCGCAGCAGTCAGAAGAAGCGGGTGGACAGCAAAACCAAACGCGGCCAACTCAAATCCCAACGCGCCAGGGTAGACGTTTGAAAAACCACGATCGCACATAACCCGGAAACTACACATGATTGTCAATAACAGTGCAACCAACAAGGCGATCATCACGCGATTTTTCGAGGCCCTGAACAAGGGTGACGTCGATTTTATCGTCGATACCTACGCCGCGGACGGCTGCGTGCAAACCATGGGCAACACGCTGCTATCCGGAATTTTTTCCAGGGAGCAGATCGCAGCTGCGGCCGGAGGAATATTCGATGTCTTTCCCGAGGGGTTGAAATTTACGGCACTGAGTATGGTCGGTGAAGGCGACAAGGTTGCCGTGGAAGCGACCAGCGAAGGGCTGCACATCTGTGGCCAGATCTATACTAATGAATACCACTTCCTGTTTGAGTTCCGTGCCGGTAAATTGCTCAGGTTAAAGGAGTACATGGATACCGAGCGCGTCACGGATGTGTTATGTGGCGGGCAGCGTCCGCCGCCTGGCGCCTGAGAATCTTTTGACCAATCCAGCCACCCCCTATTTGGAGAGACTAACATGCAGCGTCGCGATGTATTGAAGGGAGTGGCCCTGAGCGGCCTGGTCAGTGGACTGCTGGCGCACACAGTGGCTACGGTCGCCCTGGATAAGCCCGACAGCGCAGCCGCGCAGGCGCTGGCAGAACTGCAACAGGCCCTTGACCAGTTGGAGATCGCGTTCGCTGGTCCGGAGTGGAAGTTGCGCACACCCCAGGATTTCGCCGAGGCGCGCCGTGTAATGCTGCATGCGCTGATGCATGGTCTGGAGTCTTGGCTGGAGGCGGACCCCGCCAGGCCATTCTTCACATCGTTTATTAACCAGCACAAGAAACTGTTGGGCGACAATCCCGACGCGCGCTACTACTCCGCTGTTATCGATGACCAGCACAGCTACCGTATTCGCGGCAACCTGGCCGGGGCCACCTACACCAGCTTCACCATAGAGCTGGGTGCTGGCACCGATGGTGCTGGTATTGGCTCCACCCTGAACGACACCCAGTTCAAGGCTGACAAAAACGGCGATTATGAAATCATTCTCAGCGCGGAAAAGTCCGAGGGCAACTGGATGCCGATGAGCAAAGGCGCCACCAGCCTCACGACACGCCACTATTACGAACGCAAGCTGTGTATCAACAATGACCGCCTGCACCATATTCCAGTGGATATTACCAATCTGCAGAAGGTGCCGCCGCGACGCTCGCCCAATGATGAAGATATCGCCGCGGGGATCCGCCGTGTCACTACGTTTGTGAAAGGCAACGTCATTACCATGACCAGCGAAAATAGTCCGCCCTGGGTGTCGCGTACTCCCAATCAGTTTATCCCGCCGAAAAAAGACGCTACCCACGATGCCATCACCTATGCCGCGCGGGACAATGTCTACAGCATGGCCCCTTTTGTGCTGGGGCCCAACCAGGCACTGCTGATCCGGGGTCGCTTTCCCAAGTGCCGTTTTTCCAATTTGGTATTGTTCAATCGCTTCCTGCAGACCCTGGACTACGAGGAGCGCAGCATTTCACTGAACCGGGCGCAGACCGTACTGAAAGCGGATGGCAGTTTTGAAATGATCGTGGCACACCGGGATCCGGGTCGTCCCAACTGGCTGGATACGGAGGGGCGCCCTTACGGCATCATGTTCTGGCGTTTTCAATTGCCTGAAGGGGATATCACCCCGCTGGAAACCGAGGTGATTACGCTGTCGTGAGGCAGCCCCGTCTCCGTCTCCGGCTGCGGACAAGCTTCCACCGAATCCTCGATTAGCCAGGTCAGCGCATTGTCGAGCAACTGTCGGAACTGTGGCTGTTCGAAGGCTTCCGCCTTGTGTCCCATAACAGCATAGACGCTGCGACCAGCCCCAACACAGTTGCTCCACACGACCGGGTGATCACCCATGCTCAAGTCTCGCTCCTTGCCCATAAACTTCTGCACCGGGCTGTAGGAGTCTTCATCGATGGTGGCGAGAATGGTGAAGCCCTCGGCCCGCGGACTGTGCTCGAAAGAGTACCACTCCTCCTCGTGCTGCCAGATATCCGGTAACCCACGTAGCACCGGGTGTGCATTGTTTTCCAGCACAACAGTGGCGCGCTGGAACTGGGGGCCCATGGGATGGGCAGTAAACGTTGCACCGATCAGCTTGTCCCGGTACCACTGCCACGCCAGGTGTGAATCATCGCCTGCGGAATGAATACCCAGCCAACCGCCACCGGCTTCTATCCAGGACTGAAACGCACGTTCCTGTTCCTCGTTGAACACATCGCCGGAGGCGTTGAGAAATACCACTGCAGCAAAACGCGCCAGGTCCGACTCATTGAACACTGCGCCGTTTTCCGTATGGAACATGCCCCACTGATGGCGTGCCGCGATAGCCTGCAGCGCCTTGGCGCCACCGGCAATGCCCTCGTCGTGGCGAAAACTGTTGGTTTTACTGAAGACCAGCACCGCAGGGGAAGCCAGGCTCGCAGGAATGGCGGGCGCCACAGTATCGTGCTGTTGGGAGGGAAAAAACAGGTTCCAGGCCCCTATGCGCCAGATGTACCCCAGTGCCAAAACAACACTCACCACGGCCAGCAACAACACCATCCTCAGGATTCTCGACAGTAAACTTCTACGCCTGGCCATTGTGCTCTATACCTCCGGATTGTCGTGGTGACCAATGATGATAGTGTGGGGCGTCTATTGTGCACCGTGCCGACGGCTGTGGCTATTTCGCGCCGTCGAACCAGTCATTGAACCCCAATACGGTTGACGGTCCGATGTGCATCTGCTCCAGCACGCCGTGTCCCACCCGGTCGCCACAGGTCGCTTTCACAATCTGCTGGATATGGAGATTTTCCAGGGCCAGCGGGTCCAGATCGCTGTCCTTCCAGCTTTCGCCGGCGATGGCGAGTTCCCCTTGCCACCTGCCATGCCCCCATTGGGGGTGCTGGTAGCCCAGGCCCTTCATACGGTGCACCAGCACAGGCTCCAGATGTACTTCCATACTGTCACCGGATCTGTCATGCATGGTGACAATGGCGGACCGCGCCCGACGGGTGCCCACAATCATGGTGAGCTGGTGCGCTATCGTGCCATGCCACACACGTGCTTTGGGGTCGATGGTACCCGGTATCGCCTCCATACTCGGATAGTGGGGCAAAAAGGCCTGATCGTTGTGCCACTGATGACCCGCGCCATCCTCGAACCAGCCGGCCAGGCTGCACTCGTGCTCCCAGTGAATCGGCATCCAGCAGAAATGCACGGCCTGATACTCAGCCAGCGGCGCGCCGCCAGTATAGGCGTCCCCCACCGGACGTATTCCCCAGGAGCGGTCTTTCAGGCCAAAGGTGGTGCGCCCATCGACCTTAAGTTCCCGGCCGTCGTAGCGAATCCAGCCGGACCAGAAACCAAACTGATCAAGTCGGGTAGCATCCATCACAATGTGCCGCTCGTTGCGCAGCGTCTGACGACCCTCCTCGATACAGGCCGTGCGAGGCGTAAACACCAGGTCGCACTCGATACCGGTTTCATTGGGTGCCAGCACCAGGCGATGGCGACCCATGGGCTCCAGTATCTGCAATGCGAACGGCCCCACGGTGGTGTCCGTGGGTTCCTGGGGAGCGCGGCGCGAGCCGTGAAAGGCGTACTGGTGCCCGTCTATGGCCAGACTCAGGCTGCAATCGAGGATGCCGAGATTGGCGTAGCGGCACATGCCCACACCGAAATAAAAGCTGCCGTCGCGGGCGTGGCCGTTGTACCAGTAGCGATCATAAAAAAAACGATCGCTGGAGGCGGTGTGAAAAACGGGCTCTGGCGTCTGGTGTATGGGGTAATCGTCAAATTTAGATAGCATGATGTTCTAACTCCGTGACTGTCATGCGCGCCAGCATGGACCACATCGGTCTGGTCAACAAGGCGGAATGGAAATCACTGGACGCACGTATACTAAATCAAACCCGACGTGTGTCCCACAATCACCCATGGCATTGGTAGATTCACTGGATCGGAGGTTATACTGGCCAGAGGTGCGCGATCAGCCACGGTTGTCGCAATGTGTAAAACTTTTCGACCTACGAGCATGGAGCGAGAGACATGGCGAAAAAGAAGCGTTTTGGTATCGACTACGACAATACGATCGATGCCAACCGGGAACTTTGGACTGCTCATACCTGGAATCGGGACGGCGATGAATGGGATGGGCAGGCGCGTCTTGCGGGCGTGCCCTACGAGGAATGGAAGGCATCGTTGGCGGATGAGTTCATCGTATCCAACATCCGACCGGGAATGACAGTCCTCGAAATTGCCGCTGGGCACGGACGCTGGTCCGAAATCATGTTACCGCTGAGCGCAAAGCTGATCCTGATCGACCTGAACCCGGAGTGCATAGAGTACTGTCGGGCCAAGTTTTCGACGGCGACGAACGTCGAGTATGTCGTTACTGATGGAAAGTCCCTGCCCGGAATTGCCAATGGGAGCGTTGATTTCGTCTGGTCATTTGACTCGTTCGTCCATATGGACCGTTCGGTTATTCGACAATATTTCTGCGAGATCAAGCGGGTACTGCGACCGGCCGGCCGTGCAGTTATTCACCACGCCGGGCGGAAACATCGTTGGCTCTGGTTGGGGCGGATACGCCATCGTGCGGTATTCCTGAGGAGGTTATACGCGAGAATATCGATGGGTGCCTGGTACAGCGACGACGGTTGGCGTTCCAATATATCGCCCGAGGTCGTTCGGGAAATTGCCTACGACACTGGATTGGTTCTTGTGTCCCAGGACAGAGACTGGGGCGAAAGCGGGCGCTACGGGGTCAAACGCTACGGCGATATCGTCTCGACGCTTGCGCAGGGCGGGGAGTAACCATGAATAAAAAATACAATATCCACCCGGACTTCGCCCGGTTTCCCGTGCTGAACTTCAAGTTCAACGCGCTGCTGGTGGTGTTCTTAAACACCATTTCAAAGATGCTGCGTTTCTTCTCCAGGCGTGCACCAAACATTGTGGTCGAGAATCACTTTATTGCCAGAGCCGACGGCAGTCGTTTGACGGTCTCTACCATGACACCCCATGCACTGGCAAAACCCGCTGCGGCGCTTGTTTATTACCACGGCGGCGCCTTTGCCCTAACCTATGCCAGCCTGCACCTGCAAAATTGCGAGCGCTACGCCGATGGAGCTGGTTGCACGGTGGTCTTTGTTGAATACCGGCTGGCACCTGAAAATCCCTTCCCCGGTGGCTTTGACGATTGCTACACCGCCCTGGAATGGGTGGTGCGACAAGCCGACAGCCTGGGCATTGACAGTAATCGTATTGCCGTTGGCGGCGATAGCGCTGGTGGCGCACTGGCGGCAGGCGTGGCACAGAAAGCGCGGGACGAGCGGCTCGTGACGCTCTGTGCCCAACTCCTCATTTATCCGGTGCTGGACAACAGCTGCGCAACGCCCTCCGCTACCGACTTTGTCGATGTACCCCTGTGGAATGCCATCTCCAACCGACGGATGTGGGCGATGTATTTAAGCCACTACCCGAAAGGAGAAACACCTCCCTATGCTGCGCCCGGCCACGGCCAGTTGGCTAACCTGCCCCTGAGCTATGTGGAAACCGCAGAATTTGACCCGCTCCGGGACGAGGGACGGAACTACGCCACTGCCCTGCAGGCGCAAGGTGTTGCGGTGATCGTCAATGACACCAAACGCACGATCCATGGTTATGATGGTAATGCGAAAAGCGACATCGCGAGACGTTCAATGCTGGAGAGAATTGCTTTCCTGAAAGATGCCTTTAAGCCCATTGGCGTCTAAACGTCGATGGGAACGATGCAACGCCATGTATTCCTGATTCCCGGCTTCTTCGGCTTCGCCAATCTGGGGGACTTTGCCTACTGGGGGCCGGTGCGCCATAAACTCCAGCAGGTGTTCGATGACGCTGGCATGGACGCCGAGATTCACTGCGTGAAGTCGCTTCCCACTGCCAGCCTGCGTGCGCGCACCCGCTACCTGTTGGAGACCATTGCGCAGGTGAGGCCGCGTTCCAATGCGGCAATCCATTTGATCGGCCATTCCACCGGGGGCCTGGATGCTCGCCTGCTGCTGACGCCGACGGTAGATTTACAGACAAAGATTGATGTAGAAAAAATCGCCAGCAGAGTGTACTCCAGCGTCAGTGTCGCGACCCCGCACCGCGGTGCCCCGATTGCGTCGTTCTTCGCCAGTCTGCTGGGCCACAAGCTGCTGCGCTTGTTATCAATAGTGACCATTGCATCTTTGCGCGGTGCCCATCTGCCGCTTTCGGCGTGGGTGGAAATCGCAGGGCTATTCGCCATGCCATCTTCCCTCGGTGATGCCACGGGCTCCCTGGCCAGCCAGCTTTACCAACAGTTGCTGGCAGACTTCAATGCCGAGCGTCGTGCCCAGGTAGAGGAGTTGCTGGGCGAAGTCCAGCGGGACCAATCGCTCCTCACGCAGCTGACGGTGGAATCGATGGATTTATTCAACGCCGTTGCGAGTAATCGCGACAGCGTAGCCTACGGCTCGGTCATAACACGGGCGCGACCGCCCGGGCTGGACACCTCACTGGAAATCGGCTTTGACCTGATCGACCAGGCCCAGCAGGCCTTTTACTGCAGCCTCAGCCGACTGGCCACCGGTTACGAATTTCCCCCACCCAATGCGCAGTACGCGAAACAGCTGCGCCATCGATTCGGAGAAGTGCCTGACTCCGCTGCCAATGACGGCATTGTCCCCACACTCTCACAACCCTGGGGTCGTTGTATTGCGGTGGCCCAGGCGGACCATCTCGATATCATTGGACACCATGGAGGCGCCGAGGATGACCCGGAAAAACGCTTCGACTGGCTCGCGACCCGCAGCCACTTCCGGGCGCCACAGTTTGAGGAAGTGTGGGGCAAGGTTGTGGCATTCATTGCCCAGTCAGAGAGTGTGGCGCGTTAATTGCGTTTCGCCAGAGCGTCATTGCCCTGACTCATTACTACCCAGGGCCGCCACCCCAATGGCCTTGAACATGACGCCCGAGAGGTCTTAACTCACCTGCACCACCAGCTTGCCAAAATTGTCACCGCGGAACAGGCCGAGAAAGGCCTGTGGCGCATTTTCCAGGCCATCTACAATATCCTCCCGGTATTTTATTTTTCCCTGTGCCAGCCAGCCGCTCATATCGCCGATAAAATCCGGAATGCGGCCCTGGTAATTGCTGACGATAAAGCCCTGCAGTTTCAGGCTGCGCTGCAGTATCAGGCCCTGCAGCAGACTCATGCGATCCGGACCCGGTGGCAACTCGGTCTGGTTATAGTGCGCGATCAAACCACAAATCGGCACCCGCGCAAAATTGTTTAACAGCGGCATCACCGCTTCCCAGACGCTGCCGCCCACGTTTTCGAAATACACATCAATACCATCGGGACAGGCCGCCGCCAACTGCCGGGCCATGTCCTTGTCGAGATGACTGATGCAGGCGTCGTAGCCCAGTACATCCACTGCATATTTGCACTTCTCCGGGGCACCGGCGATGCCCACCACCCGGCAGTCCTTGATTTTGGCAATCTGGCCCACCACGGAACCCACCGCGCCGGTGGCCGCCGCCAACACCACGGTGTCCCCGGCCATGGGCTGGCCGATATCGAGCAAGCCCACGTAGGCCGTCAGGCCCGGCATGCCCAGTACGCCCAGTGCCCAGGACGGTTGTGCAATACGCGGGTCCAGCTTCATCAAATCGCTGCCGTTGGACAATGCGTAGTCCTGCCAGCCGGCGTAGGCGGTGACCAGGTCACCGGCGGCAAAAGTCGGATTGTTGGAACTGACCACCGCGCTGACCGTGCCGCCCACCATGACAGCCCCGACGGCAACCCCCTCCGCGTAACTCTTACCCGCGTTCATGCGCCCGCGCATATAGGGATCCAGGGACAGGAAGCGGGTCTGTAACAATACCTCCCCGTCTCCCGGCTGCGGTACCGCAACCGTTTCCAGCCTGAAGTTGTCCTTGGTCGGTGTACCACTGGGGCGCGCGGCCAGCACCCAGCGGCGATTTTCCGCTGGCGCGGCGGCCTGCACCGGGTCCAGTGCAAATGCGCCTAAAACAGCCAGGGAAGCCAACGTGAAATCGCGACGATTCAGATCCATAGGTATAGCCTCTTTGCTTTTTTACGATATGCGGATATTAACCATAGACCAGTATCCCTGTACTGTCTCGGCGGTAGCCTGCGACGGCTGGAAATACGGGAAAAGCGCTAGCGCACGAGACAAAGTCGCCAAATTTGAACCGGCTAGCGCATTTGGCACCCCGTGGCTAACCCGTCGATCTGGAAGTTGAGTACACTGTACGGGAAACCGTAAAGAGAGGCGCTGAACATGTACGATCTGGTCATTCGCAATGCAACAATAGTTGACGGTACCGGCAAGCCCGCGTTTCCCGGTGATCTGGCTGTACACAAAGGCAAGATCGTCGCCGTGGGCGACGTCAGTGCCAGGGGCAAAAAAGAAATCGATGCCCAGGGCAAACTGCTCACGCCCGGCTGGGTGGATGTGCACTCGCACATGGACGGCCAGGCCACCTGGGACCCACTGTGCAGTCCCGCTGCCAACCACGGCATTACCACGCTGGTCATGGGCAACTGTGGCATCGGCTTCGCGCCCTGCAAACCCAACAAGGACGCACAAGCGCGCCTGATTACCGTGGTCGAGGACGTGGAAGACATTCCCGGTGCCGCCCTGCATGAAGGTGTGAAATGGGATTGGGAAAGTTTCCCCGAGTACCTGGATGCGGTGGAACGGTTTCCGCGGGCCATTGATGTCGGCGCCCAGGTGCCGCACTGCGCCGTGCGCACCTATGTGATGGGCGAACGAGGCGCCAAAAACGAACTCGCGACACCCGAGGACGTGGCGTCCATGGCCGCTATCGTCAAGGAGGGCATCGAGCACGGCGCCCTGGGTTTTACGACTTCGCGCACCGAGTTGCACACCACCGGCGGCGATCAGGCTATGCCGGGCACGTATGCCGACGAGGCCGAATTACTGGGCATAGGCAAAGTGATCGGCGAGTTGGGCGGCAAGGGTATTTTCGGTCTGGTGTCTGACTTCCACAACTGGGAGCAGGAGATGGACTGGATGAAGCGCCTGTCCATCGACAACAACTGCCAGATTAATTTCGTGCTGTTTTTCCGCGAGGAAAAAGACTGGGAGCGGGTACTCAAACAACTGGATTTCTGCCGAGCGGCCAAGACCGAGGGCGCGCAACTGATACCCCACGTCGGTGCCCGCCCGGTCAATATTCTGCTGAGCTGGGACGGCACCATTAATCCCTTCAGCTTTCATACTAATTACGCCGCGCTGTCCATCATGTCCCACGAGGCGCGTCTGGAGCAGCTGCGCATACCGGAAGTACGGGCGGCCATTCTCGCCGAGGATTTACCACTGATGGGTGATGCCTTCATGGACACCATCATCGGCGGCTACGACAAATTGTATGAACTGGGCGACCCGCCAAACTACGAACCAGGCCCCGAGGACAGCATTGCGGTAAAGGCGGCGGAAGCAGGCGTACCGCCGCAACAGTACTGCTACGACCTGATGATGAAGAACGGAGGCAAAAGCGTGGTGTACTTCCCCTGCTTTGGCTACGGCACCAACGACCTCAGCCGCCAGGTGCAACTGCTGGAGGACGACAGCACGGTGATTTCACTGGCGGACACGGGCGCGCACTGCGGTGTGCTGTGCGACGCCAGCATACCCACCCAGATGCTCAGCTACTACGTGCGCGACCGGCAGCGCGGCCACCGCCTCAAGCTGGAGGAGGTAGTCAAGATGCAGACCCACGACACGGCGCGCTGTGTCGGCCTGGAGGATCGCGGCACGCTGGAAGTCGGCATGAAGGCCGACCTCAACCTGATCGACTTCGACGCCTTACAGGTGGAAGCCCCGCAGATTATTTACGATCTGCCCGCAGGCGGCAGGCGCATGTTCCAGGGCGCGCGCGGTTACGTCGCCACCATCGTCAGCGGTGAAGTTATTATGGAAAACGGTCAGTACACCGGAGCCGTACCCGGCGCCCTGATCCGCGGCACGCAGGCGGCACCTGACGCGACACCCAAAGCGGCCTGATCGTATCGCCCGGCGCTATCCCTGCGCGCGGCGCAGGACGTTGGCGCGTTTATCCGCACCGTCGTGGCTCCAGCCCGGCGCCAGAAACAGGTAGCGCAGGCGATCGCCCCAGTTGCGGGCGCGCCTCAAATCCCGTCCGATAGCGACATACTCGTGCAGGGCTACCCAGGCGATGGCGTTGGATTCGATATTGCGGGTGAGGCCGTAAACCACCGGCTCATCCTCCCGCTCGGGACTGAAGGTACCAAACAGCTTGTCCCAGATAATCAGCACGCCGCCGTGATTGCGGTCCAGATAGCGAACGTTCGAGCCGTGGTGCACGCGGTGATGGGAGGGGGTGTTGAACACCGCTTCAAACCAGGGGTGCAACTTGTCGACGGCGCGGGTGTGTATCCAGAACTGGTAGAACAGGCTGAGGCTGATCATGGTAATAATCATGGCCGGATCAAAGCCCAGCAGCGGCAGCCACAGCCAGAACAGGAATTTGTGCAAGCGCTCCCCGACGCCCTGGCGCAGGGCCGTGCCGAGATTGAAGTAGCACGACGAGTGGTGATTGACGTGGCCGGCCCACAGCAGCCGCACCTCGTGATTGGAGCGGTGAAACCAGTAAAACGTAAAGTCGTCCAGGAAAAACAACAGTACCCAGGCCCACCACTGGTGTTGTACGACATCCCGCAGCGGGCTGATGGCGTGCAACTCCACCATGACGGCAAGGGCCACCAGGCGCGGCACAATTTCCACCAGGATGGACAGTACGCCCATGCTCAGGGAAGCACGGGTGTCCGCGCCGCGATATAAGCCCAGTGCACGACGGCGCGACCACCTGGCCTCCAGCACCATCGCCGCGATAAAAAGTGGCACGGCAAACAGCGAGAGATCGTCTTTTAGAAATTCCTGCACAGTATCATTCCACACGTTGTACGTGTGCAGTCTAGCCATACCGTGTTCGGGCGGCAATGGTGCCTCCCTGCGTTCGTGGAGAACGTTACCCAGGGGTGGCTTCAGGCTTGACCCTGAAGAAGAGGGGAAACTAAACTTGGTTCTACTTTAGAACCGAAAATTCGTTAGTCTGGCCAGATCCCAGCTCTCTGGAGCGTTGAATATGCGTGCAAAAGTCGCCGTGATCGTCGGTGCCGGTGATGCCATCGGCAGCGCCATCACCCGCAAGTTCGCCCACAGAGGGCTCGCAGTCTGTGCGCTGCGACGCAACGGTGAGAAACTGGCAGCGCTGGTGAATGAATTGCGCGGCCAGGGCCATGAGGCCTACGGCTACAGATGCGACGCGCGTAACGAAGAACAGGTCATCGAGCGCTTTGCCGCCATTGAACAGGATATCGGCGACATCGAGGTGGTGGTGTTCAACATTGGTGCCAATGTACCCCTGGGTATCCTGGACACCGACAGCCGCAAGTTTTTCAAAATTTGGGAAATGGCCTGTTTTGCCGGCTTTCTGACCGGGCGCGAGGCAGCGCGCCATATGACGAAGCGCAAGCGCGGCACGATCCTCTTTACCGGTGCGACGGCGAGTGTGCGCGGCGCAGCTGGTTTTGCCGCGTTCGCCAGTGCCAAACACGGCCTGCGGGCGCTGGCCCAGAGTATGGCCCGTGAGCTCGGACCACAAAATATTCACGTAGCCCATGTCGTGATCGACGCCGCCGTGGACACCGCGTGGATTATGGAAAATGTTCCGCAGGCCGCCGAGTTGAAGGAAAACGACGGCATCGTCGACCCCGCTGCCCTGGCAGCTAACTACGTTATGCTGTACGACCAGCCGCGCACTGCCTGGACCTTCGAGCTCGACCTGCGCCCCTGGATTGAACGCTGGTAAACAAGGAGACGAGTTTGAGCAAGTCCCTGGATTTCTATTTTGACGTCGGCAGCCCTACCGCCTACCTGGCGCATAAGCGTCTCGGCCAACTGTCGGCGCAGTATGCACTGACAGTGACATACAAACCCATGCTGCTCGGCGGCGTCTTCAAAGCCACCGGCAACAACTCCCCGGTGGCCATACCGGCCAAAGGGCACTACATGATGGTGCACGATCTGCCCCGCTTTGCGCGCCGCTATGGGGTGCAGATGAACCCCAATCCCTACTTTCCGAGCAACACCCTCAACCTGATGCGTACCGTCATCGCCGCGCAGCGCCTGCAATGCGCGGAGGCTTGTATCGAGGCCGTGTATGACGCGGTGTGGGTAGCAAGTAACAACATGGGCGACAGCGCGGTGGTTGCGGCTGTCCTGATTCAATCCGGACTGGATGCGCAGGCCCTGTTGGAGTTATCCCAGGCCTCTGACGTCAAGGCAGAACTGATCGCCAATACCGAGGCTGCAGTGGCACGCGGCGTGTTCGGCGCTCCGACGTTTTTCATGGATGATGTAATTGGGGTCAGAGTAAAAACCCCTAGGCCATCACCTTCGGCTTCGGCCCGCGCTTATGCAAATATTGCCGTCTACCGCCCAGTTCCTCAAGCTCTTTCCTGAACGTCTCAGAACCCAATGCCAAGCCCTGATTAATGGATTGACGAAGGTCCGATAGCAGATCAGTCTCAATTTGGTCCTCAAACAGAGAGCGATATCGCAATTGCCGCTCACTATCACTCTCTCCCAGTGACAGATATTGCGGATGGGGCTCCCAGAGCTTTGATACACGACCAAAGGCGTTGGACCGATAGCTTGACCAGATGTAGTCCGCTGGATCCTTTACGATTCCCGCCCGCACCGGATTGAGTTCAATATACCGCTGGCAGACCAGAAAATAGCGACTCTGCTGAACAATACAGGACTTGAACCGCCCCTCAAACAACGTGCCGGTACGTTGGTATTTGCGGTTGAAATACCGCACATAGTGGCGACCCAAAGACTGCATGGTCTTGGGAACAGAGCTGTCCTGTGTTGGCGTCACCAAAAGATGGACATGATTCGTCATAAATACCCAAGCATGGATGGCGATACCATAAAGAGTCGCCGCGTCGTACAAATGGCTTGCGTAGACCGCCATATCCTCGTCGGCAGCGAAACAGACTGATCGATTGTTACCACGTTGAATGACGTGTTGGGGAATGCCCCCGGGGCAATATCTTTTCAATCTGGCCATAGAGTTCTTCCTTGAACATTGGATGGCGAATTAGCTTTTTAGTACTATAGTCGGAAAACTAGTCGGGTGTTTTTACTCTGACCCAGAATATCGTTGGATGGCGACTCAGCTCTTGTATATGATTATAGCTGCGAAACTGGTGGGGGTTTTTACTCTGACCCCAAATATCTAGTCCTGCTGTCGCCGCTGGTAGTGTTGCGCAGCGAAACCACGATACTGCATAAAGCGTGCACGCCGGGCCTTCGCCTTCAGATCGACCGCGTCACGTGTACCGAACTTTTTATGCATGACTTCTGTGGCGACTGCGCACCAGTCAATTTCCATTCCCGCCATCGCCGCTGCGACATCAGTTTCTGCTATCCCGCGCTCCCGCAGTTCCTCGCGCAGGCGTAACGGCCCATACCCGTGACTGATGCGTTGCCGGGCATAGCTTGCGGCGAAGCGCACATCACTCTGCAGGCGTTCAGCAATGAGCTGGTGCAACTCTTCATCGATCCTTTCAGCGTTGGGAAACCGGCGCTGCAGCTTACTGCGCAGTTCATGTACAGAGTGCTCACGTCGCGCCAACAGGTTCATTGCCGCGAGACGGATATCTGCGGGATTAATCTCTGCCGCACTGGAAGATTCTTGATCAGGCATGGTAAAAAAAGGCACCGGGGACTTGAGTGGGGTAAGCGGGATCCCGGCGCCTGTGGAAAACGTGCAAGAGCGGTACTGCGGCCAGGGCGTGTTACTCCTCTGGAGCAATCTCCTCGACACTCACATCGACGCTCTCATCGACAATAACAGATGCGGCAACCTTCGCCGGCGCGCCGGTGTTGAGCATTTGTGCGCGGATCTGACCTTCTATTTCACTGGCGACTGCGGGATTGTCCCCCAGGAACTTGGCGGCATTAGCCTTGCCCTGGCCGATCTTGTCGCCCTTGTAGGCATACCAGGCGCCGGACTTCTCCACCAGGCTCAGCTTCACACCCCAGTCGATGACTTCACCCATGCGGTAAATGCCGTGACCGTACATGATCTGGAATTCCGCCTGCTTGAAGGGTGGCGACACCTTGTTCTTGACCACTTTCACCCGCGTCTCGTTGCCTATCACCTCGTCGCCATCCTTGACGGCGCCAATGCGGCGAATATCCAGGCGCACAGACGAATAGAACTTGAGGGCGTTACCACCGGTGGTGGTTTCCGGGCTGCCGAACATCACACCGATTTTCATGCGAATCTGGTTGATGAAAATTACCAGGCTGTTGGTCTGTTTAATGGCCGCGGTCAGCTTGCGCATGGCCTGGCTGAGTAAGCGGGCCTGCAGGCCCACGTGCGAGGCACCCATCTCACCCTCGATTTCCGCCTTGGGCGTCAATGCCGCCACGGAATCAATGACCAGCACATCGATCGCACCGGAACGCACCAGCATCTCCGCCACTTCCAGCGCCTGCTCACCGGTATCGGGCTGGGACATGATCAGTTCATCCATCTGCACACCCAGTTTCTCAGCGTAGGCAGGGTCCAGTGCGTGCTCAGCGTCGATAAAGGCAGCGGTGCCGCCCAACTTCTGGGCCTCGGCAATCACCTGCAGTGTCAGCGTGGTCTTGCCGGAGGACTCGGGACCGTAGATTTCACAAATACGGCCTCTGGGCAGGCCGCCTATGCCCAAGGCGATATCCAGCCCGAGCGAGCCGGTCGAGATGACGGGGATGGCCACATGCTCGCGGTCCCCCATACGCATGACAGTGCCCTTGCCGAACTGTCGCTCGATCTGGCTCAGTGCCGCTTCCAGTGCTTTAGTCTTGTTGGTGTCCATAATCAGCCCCTCTCTTTGATAAAACTACTGTATATATACTCAGTGGTTTAATTCCCGATTGCAAGCCCCAAAAACAATTAAATTTGGTCATTTGGCACAGGCAGAAAACACCCGCCTGAATTAACGACAGATA
>Ga0163144_10003474_pt1 | contig 35844 bp, 30 predicted proteins | sample OliLak19BULKMAT1_FD_123175 | JGI IMG/M metagenome (GOLD analysis project Ga0163144, IMG submission 123175) | Freshwater microbial mat bacterial communities from Lake Vanda, McMurdo Dry Valleys, Antarctica - Oligotrophic Lake LV.19.BULKMAT1 | ecosystem: Environmental > Aquatic > Freshwater >...
GCCAGGCAACGCGTCTCACGACGGGTTGTTCTGCATGCAGTTGCCTCCGGCTCACGGTTGCTACCAACTCCCCCCGTGAAGGACTTCCACCTCCAATCCAGTGCCCATGCCGGGCACACCTTCGTCGAAGGCCATTGCGTCATGCCGCTTCGGGAACCGACATCGTAATAGCGATGGGCCGTGCCTCGCCTTGTTCGAGACGCTCGGCCATGACCCGCAAGGCAAGCACCTGCGCACGAGACATGGCCTCTTCCGCGCTTGCACCATAGGCCAGAACGCCCGGCAGCTCGGGTACCTCGGCGAGCCAACGCCCATCGACTTCCCGTTCGCAATCGATCGTCAGGTTCATGGCACCTTCGCAATTGAGCGGCGGAAAAGCGGACGAGCAGATTGCGCCACACGCCTCGTTCATTGTCGATACCGCAGTCGGATTAACCATTTCAGCGCGACTTGGCCGCCGCCTTCGCCCTCTCGCGCAGTCCCGTGATGGTCAGGCGGGTGGAGATGAGCTCGGGGTCGGTCATCAATTCGATCACCGCGGCGCGGCCGGATTTGAGCGCACGCTCGAAGCACGGCGCGAAATCCGCGGTACGGGTTACGCGCTCGGCGTGGCAGCCCAGCGCCTTGCCGAGCGCCGTGAAATCCTGATCGCTGAGATCGGTGCCGACGACGCGTTCGGGATGGTCGCGCTCCTGATGCATGCGGATGGTGCCGTACATGCTGTTGTTGAACACGATGACGACCGGCTTGCCGCCATACTGCACGGCGGTCGCGACTTCCTGGCCGGACATCATGAAGCCGCCATCTCCGACGAAGCCTACGGTCACGCGATCGCGATGCACGAGGCTCGCCGCCACCGCGGCAGGCACGGAATAGCCCATCGCGCCGGAGGTCGGCCCAATCTCGCGCCGCGGCCGACCGTACTGGAGGAAGCGCTGCGGCCAACCGGTGTGGTTGCCGGCGTCGAGCGTGATGATCGCATCCCTAGGCAGCAACGCGTCGAGCGCGCGCATCACTTCAACCGCGTCGAGTGTGCCCGCATGGGCGGGCGCCTCGAGCGAGGCGAGATAATCCTTACGTGCCGCCGAGGTCCACGCCGCCCATTGCCTGCCGTCGAGCGCGGCCATCGTCTCGGCGGCGGCGAAGAAGCCGTCGCCGGACGAGACGACGCCCAGCGTCGGGCGGAAGACGCGGCCGAGTTCATTCGCGTCGGGATGGACGTGGATGAGAATCTGCTTGGGCTGCGGCGAGTCCAGCGTGGTGTAGCCCTGCGTCGTCATCTCGCCGAGCCGCGCGCCGACGACGAGCACGACATCCGCCTCCTTGAAGCGCTTGATCAGCGCGGGCGGCCCCGATGTACCGAGATCGCCCGCATAGACCGGGGAGCGCGTCGAGAACAGATCCTGGCGACGGAACGACACGGCGGTTGGGATGTTGCTCGCTTCGGCGAAGGCGATCGCGCGACCGCATGCGGCGTCGGACCAGCACGAGCCACCGATGAGCATCAGCGGCTGCTTCGCATCGACGAGCAGCTGTCGCACCGCCGCGATATCGCCAGTCGTCGCCGCCGCGCGATGCGCGACATAGGGTTCGGCGTCGCCGACATCGGCCGTCTCCGTCAGCATGTCCTCAGGCAGCGCCAGCACGACCGGACCCGGACGGCCCGAGGTCGCGACGTGGTAGGCGCGCGACATATATTCGGGAATGCGGTCCGTCCGATCGATCTGCGTCGCCCATTTGGCGACCGGGCCGAACATCTGACGATAGTCGATCTCCTGGAAGCCCTCGCGGTCCATCGCCTCGCGGGCGACCTGCCCAACGATGAGGATCATCGGCGTCGAGTCCTGGAACGCCGTATGCACGCCGACGGCGGCATGGCAGGCGCCAGGACCGCGCGTGACCATGGCGATGCCGGGTTTGCCGGTGAGCTTGCCATAGGCCTCGGCCATGTTGGCGGCGCCCGCCTCATGTCGGGCGTTGATCAGCTCGATCTGCGGGCTGTCGTAGAGCGCGTCGAGGACCTCGAGATAGCTCTCGCCGGGCACGCAGAATGCCATGTCGGCGCCATGCACCAGCAGCTGATCGACGAGAATGCGGCCGCCGGTGCGGCTATTGCGAGTCGCCATGAAGGATGATCCTGAATGCGAGAGAACCGCGCGGGAGTCGCGCCGCGAGGGAGTAAACGGGGGCGACGACCGGCCTGTCAATTGAACGCCCTGCCCTGTGACGGCGATCACTTGCGCGAGCCGCCGCGCCCCCGCCATGGTGCGAGACCGAATCAATCGCGACCCCGCAAGGCCCGTGACCACATCCACCGACTCGCCGCCTGCCGAAGTCGACGGACCATCGGGGTTCCGTCAGCTCCTCGGTTATGGCGTCGAACTCTGGCGCGAGAACGAGGCCGTGGTTTCGATCAGCGTCGGACCGCGGCATCTCAATCGTGCCGGCAACGTGCATGGCGGGCTGATCACCACGCTGATCGACGCCGCCGCGGGGTTTGCCGGCTGCTATACACCGGTGCCCGGCCATGTCCGCAAGGCGACGACGCTGTCGATGTCGACGCAATTCGTCGCACCGGTGAGCACCGGTCGCTTGCTGGCCACGGGTCGCGTGACGGGCGGCGGCCGCAAGATCTTCCATGTCGGCGTCGAGGTGCGCGACGCGAAGGGCAAGCTGATCGCGACCGGGCAATGCACCTACAAATACCTGCCCGGCTCCGAAGACCCCAATGGCCATGAGCTGGCGCGCGGACCGGCGACTCCCAGCCAGCTGCCCGGCTGAACGCGCCTCAGTCGAAACTCTGGAACTGGGCCGCGGCCGCGCGATCGTAGCCGCGGCTCGCGAGCAGCAGCTGGCGCGTATAGGCCTCGCGCGGCGTGCCGGCGCGTAGCGATTCGGTCGTCAGCTCCTCGACGATTCGCCCGGCGTTCATCACGGCCATGCGCTCGCACATGTGGTTCACGACCGCGAGGTTGTGGCTCACCAGCACGAAGGTCAGCCCGCGCCGCACGCGCAGATCGGCGAGCAGGTTGAGCACTTCGGCCTGGATCGACACGTCGAGCGCCGAGGTCGGCTCGTCGAGCAGCAGGATCTTGGGCTCGACGATCAGCGCGCGAGCGATCGCGACGCGCTGGCGCTGGCCGCCCGACAATTGATGCGGATAGCGGAAGCGGAAGCTGGGCCCGAGCTGCACTTCGGCGAGCACGCGATCGATGCGCGCCTCGGCGTCGCCGATGCCATGGATCGCCAGCGGCTCGGCCAGCGCACGATCCACGGTGTGGCGCGGGTGCAGCGAGCCGAACGGATCCTGGAACACCATCTGCACGGCGGCGAAGAATCCGCGTTCGCGGCGCCGCGTCAGCTTGGCGCCGAGGATCTGCATGTCGCCGGTCCAGTCGGGATTGAGACCAGCGAGCGCGCGCAGCACCGTGGATTTCCCCGAGCCGGACTCTCCGACGATGCCGAAACTGTCGCCCTGCTTCACCGCGAAGGAGACATCGCGCACGGCATGATTGTCGCCGAAGCGCACGTCCAATCCAGCGACATGGATTGCGCTCATCTCAGCGGCCGCGCGCATCGATGCGCCAGATCTCGACCAGCTGGTCGCCGCGCACGCAATGGAAGAAATCGTAGAGATTCACCGTCGGATCGCAATGCGAGACGACGCATTCCACGCCATCGCCGATCGCGAGCCGCGCATCGGTCGGCGCGCCATAGACCAGCGCGCCATGCTCGTCGCCCATGAACCTGTACGTCGTGCCCGCGGGCGAGCCACGCACGGCGAGAGGCAGCCCGGAATCGGTCGCAAAGGATTTCAGACCCGCGTTGATCACGGCGTGCTGCGCACGGTTGACGCTCACGACATTGGCGCGCACGAACAGCGAGGTCTCGAACGGCGCGACGCCGTCGGGCCAGAGCAGCCCACGGCGATAGCTCGAATCCATGAACAGGTACGAACCCGGCTGCAGCTCCGTGAAGACGCCGAGTTCGGCATCGATCAACGCCGTGCCCGTCCCGCCACCGGTGACGATGACCGGGGGCAGGCCAGCGTCGCGCAGGGCCGCGATCGCGCTGCGCACGATCTCGGCCTGCTGACGGACCACGCCGCGCCGCGCCGTGAATTCCGGGACTTGCTGCAGATGGCCCCAATAGGCCTGGATGCCGCGATACTCGAGCTGCGCGGAGGCCGCGACCTGGCGTGCGAGAGACACCGCCTGCAGCGCCGATGCGACGCCGGTGCGGTTCTGCCCGACATCGATCTCCACCAGGACCGGCAGGCGTCTTCCCGCCGCGGCGCAGGCCTGCGCCAACGCGTCGACATTGCCGGCATCCTCGACGACGACCATCACATCGGCGCGCATCGCGACGAGACGCGCGATCATCGACGGCGTCACGACGGGAGAGGTCACGAGCAGGCCGGGAATCCCGGCAGCCCCGAGGATCTCGGCCTCGCCGAGCGTGGCGCAGGAGATGCCGATCGCTCCCGCAGCGATCTGCCGGCGCGCGATGCTCGATGATTTATGCGCCTTCGCATGCGGCCGCAGCGAGAGTCCCGACTTGCGCGCCTGCGCCGCCATGGCCGCGAGGTTGCGCTCGAACGCGTCGATATCGACCAGCAGCGACGGCGTGTTCAGGCGCCAACGCCCGCCGGGCACGCCGAGAAATGCGAGGTTCGCGCTCATTGCGTGAGCCACGCCGGATCGCGCTTGAGCGTCGGCAGGGTCGCGGCCGGACGATCGAGCTGCGGCAGGCAGGAGAGCAGGCCGCGGGTATAGGGATGCGTCGCGCTGTCGAGTTCGCGCGCGCGCAGCGTCTCCATCACGCGACCGCCATACATCACCAGCACGCGATCGCAGAACGACCCGACCAGCGCCAGGTCATGGCTGATGAAGATCAGGCCCATGCCGCGCTGCGTGACGAGATCGTCGAGGATCGCCAGCACCTGCATCTGAACGGTGACGTCGAGCGCCGAGGTCGGCTCGTCGGCGATGATCACGTCCGGCTCCGGGATCAGCATCATCGCGATCATCACGCGCTGCCCCATACCGCCGGAGACTTCGTGCGGATAGAGATCGTAGACGCGGCGCGCATCGCGGATGCGGACCGATTCCAACATCGCGATCGTGCGGTCATGGGCGTCGCGGCGATTGGCGCGATGATGCAGGCGATAGGCCTCCGCGATCTGGTCGCCGACGGTCATCACGGGGTTGAGCGAGAATTTCGGATCCTGCAGCACCATGGAGATGCGCCGGCCGCGGATGGCGCGCATGCCGACTTCGTCGAGGCCGCGCAGATCCTCGCCCTTGAAGGCGAGGCGGTCGGCGATGACTTCGCCCGGCGGCGGGACGAGGCGCAGGATCGCGCGGCCCGTCATCGACTTGCCCGAGCCGGACTCGCCGACCACGCCGAGCTTCTCGCGGCCGAGCGCGAAGCTGAGCCCGCGCACGGCTTCGACGATGCCGGTTCTGGTGTGAAAGCGCACCTGGAGGTTCTGAACGTCGAGGAGCGGCGGTTCGCTCATTGCGATTGCTTCGGGTCGAGAACGTCGCGCAGACCGTCGCCAAGCAGATTGAAGCCGAGCGCCACCGTGCAGATCGCGATGCCCGGCGCCGTCGCCACCCACCATTGGTCGAAGATGTGCTCGCGCCCCGTGGCGATCATCGCGCCCCATTCGGGCATCGGCGGCTGCGCGCCGAGGCCGAGGAAGCCGAGACCGGCGGCGGTGAGGATGATCCCCGCCATGTCGAGCGTCGAGCGTACGATTAGCGACGGCGTGCAGAGCGGGATCACGTGGCGCAGCACGATGCGCGCCGGCGACGCGCCCTGCAGACGGACAGCCGCGATGAAATCGGCGTTGCGAAGCACCAGCGCCTCGGCCCGCGCGACGCGCGCGTAGGGCGGCCAGGCCGTGAAGGCGATCGCGATCACCGCATTCTCGATCCCCGGCCCCAGCGCCGCGACGAAGGCGAGCGCCAGGATCAGCCGTGGAAAGGCGAGAAAGATGTCCGTCACACGCATCAGTACGGTGTCGATCCAGCCGCCCGCATAGCCCGCCGTGGCGCCGACCAGCAGGCCGATCGGTCCGACCGTCACGACGACGAGCAACACGACGAAAAGCGTGACGCGCGCGCCATGGACGACGCGGCTGAAAATGTCGCGGCCGAGCGAATCCGTACCGAAGAAATGCGCACCCGACGGCGCCAGGAGGCGCTGGTCGAGCGCCTGTCTGAGTGGATCATGCGTCGCGATGATCGGTGCCAGCGCGGCGGCGAGGAGCAGCAGCACGACGATCGCCAGCCCGACGACCGCCAGCGGATTGGTGCGGAAGGCAAGCCAGCGCAGATAGGCTTGGCCGAGCCGCGATTGCAGCCGCGAGCTCGGCGAGTCCGACAGCAGCCAGGCGCGCGTCACGATGCTCATCGCGCCCTCGGATCGACGAGGCGATAGAGGATGTCGGACAGCAGATTGAGCGCGATGAATACCGTACCCACGACCAGCGTACCGCCGAGCACCGCGTTCATGTCGGCATTCAGCAGTGAGTTGGTGATGTAGCGGCCGAGGCCGGGCCAGGCGAATACCGTCTCCGTGAGGACCGAGCCCTCGAGCAGCGTTGCGTAGCTGAGTGCAATCACGGTGATCAGCGGCACCAGCGCATTGCCGAGCGCATGGCGCCAGATCACGCGGCGCTCGGCGAGCCCTTTCACCCGCGCCGTCGTCACGTATTCCTGGCGCAGCTGCTCCAGCATGAAACTGCGGGTCATGCGGCTGATATAGGCGAGGCTGAAATAGCCGAGCACGCTGGCCGGCAGCACGAGATGCGAGAAGGCGTCGCGAAACACCGCCCACTCGCCACGCAAGGCGGAGTCGAGCAGGATCACGCCGGTGATCGGATCGACGATGTCGTCGAAGGCGACGCCCAGCCGCCCCGGCCCGCCGACGATTCCGAGCATGCGATAGAACACGAGCAGCCCCATCAGCCCGAGCCAGAACACCGGCACCGAGAAGCCGAACAGCCCGACCACGCGTACGAATTGATCGATCCATTTGCCGCGATTGACCGCCGCGACGACACCAGCCGGGACGCCGATCAGCACACCGAGGATCGTCCCGAGCGTGGCGAGTTCGAGCGTCGCCGGAAACACGCGCTTGATGTCGGCCAGCACGGTGTTGGAGGTCAGCACCGAGCGGCCGAGATCGCCGTGCGCGATCTTCACGAGATAGAACCAGAACTGCTGGTACAGCGGCAGATCGAGGCCCAGCTCGATCTTAACGCGCTCATAGACGTCGGCCGGCGCGCGATCGCCGACCGCGGCGAGCACGGGATCGATCGGCACCACGCGGCCGATGAAGAACGTCACCAGCAACAATCCCAAGAACGTCACCGCGACGGTGGCGAATTCCCGGCCGATCGTCGCGGTGAATTTACGCGGCGACATGGGTCCGAGCCGCCCCCCACCCCAGCCCTTCCCCACAAGGGGGGAGGGGGGCTATCGCGCTGGGTGGAACCGACCCGCGCTCATTCACGACTCCCTCCCCCCTTGCGGGGGAGGGTTGGGGTGGGGGTGGCGCAACGCCGTCAGTTCTTGGTGATGCCGTGATAGAGATTGCTGTCGGACATCACGCCGATGTTGAAGCCGTTGACGTTCTTGCGTCGCGCCGCGACTTCGATCTGCTGGAACATGATGATGAAGGGTGACTCCTTCTGGTGCTGGCGCTGCGCCGCTTCGTAGATCTCGCGGCGTTTGCCGGCGTCGCGTTCGAGCACGGCGTCGGTCATCGACTTGGTCAGGGCCGGAATGTCCCAGGCATTGCGCCAGGCCAGCGTCTTCGAACGCGCGTTGTCGCCGTTGTCCTCGTTCATCGCGAAGGTCTCGGCATTGGTGTGCGGATCGAAATAATCCGGGCCCCATTGGCCGATGTAGATGTCGTGGTTGCGCGCGCGGTACTTGGTCAGCGTCTGGCGTCCGTCACCGGGCAGGAGTTCGAGCTTGATGCCCGCCTGCGCCCAATTGGCTTGGATCGCCTGCGCCACATCGCCGATCGGCGCCGTCGTGCGCACGTCCATGGTGACGTTGAAGCCATTGGGCAGGCCCGCCTTGGCCAGCAGCTCCTTGGCCTTCGCGACGTCGAACTTGTAGGGCTTGTCGGAGATCGCGCCGGCGAAGCCTTGCGGCAGGAAGGATTGATGCTGAACGAAGGTGCCGGCCAGCAGGTTCTTCTCCATGCCATCGTAGTCGACGAGCCATTTCAGCGCCTCGCGGATTTCGGGCTTGGCCAGGGTCGGGTTCTTCTGGTTGAGGCCGAGATAGAGGATGTAGCCCTTGCGTCCAGAATCGATGGTGACGTTCGGATCATTGGCGACCGCCGCGAGCTGGTCCTTGGTGAGGTTGCGGGCGTAGTCGATGTCGCCCTTCTCCAGCTGCAGGCGCTGCGATGCCGGTTCCGGCACGTGACGCACGATGACGCGACGGTTCTTCGCGGCGCCCTTGAACCAGCCGGCGTTGGCTTCGAGCGTGTACTGGTCGTTTGCCCGCCAGGTGCGCAAGCTGTAGGCGCCCGAGCCGGCCGAGTTCTGCTTCAACCAGCCATTGCCCCAATCGCCATCCTTCTCGTTCGCCTTGACCAGCTTCGAGTCGACCACCGAGGCCACGGCCGCCGTCATGCAGTAGTAGAAGAACGTCGGGGCGAAGGGCTTGTCGACCTCGATCACCAGCGTCGCATCGTCGGTCGCGCGCACGCGCTGCGCGACGTTTTCCTTGGTGAAGCCGAACTGCGTGAGAATGAAGCCGGGCGACTTGTTGATGGTGACGACGCGATGGATCGAGTAGGCCGCGTCATGCGCCGTGACCGCGTTTCCGGAATGGAACTTCACGCCGCTGCGCATCTTGAAAGTGTAGGTCTTGCCATCGGCAGAGACCGACCAGCTCTCGGCCAGCTCCGGCACCAGCGTATTGGGATCCCTGGCATCGACGTTGATCAGCTTGTCGTAGACGTTCGCGACGGCCTCGACGCCCGAGAATTCGAACGCCTCGCCTGGATCGAGCGAGATGATGTCGTCGATCTGCTTGGCCATCACCACCGTGTCGCGCGGGGTCTGCGCCGCGGCGTGATCGATCAGCGAGGAAAGAAACGTCGAAGCCGCGAGCAGGCCGGCGGCCGCTGCCATCGTGAAGCGCATGTGAGTGTCTCCTGTCAGGATGCGGGGCACCGAACACCGGTCTCAAACCGCGCAACTATGTGGGGATGATTCGTTCCGGCTCCGGCGCAAGTCAAGCCGCCTCGCGGCGTCACTCGGCGGCGCGATTGCCGTGCTCGGCCGGCGCGTGTCCGCGCGGCAATCGCACGCTGACGGTCGTTCCCTGACCGACCTCGCTGGTGATCGTGATCTGTCCCTTGTGAAGCTCCGTGAGCGAACGGCACATCGCCAGACCGAGCCCCGTCCCCTCGCGGCGGCGCGTCATGGCGTTGTCGACCTGCTCGAAGCGCTGTCCGAGCCGCGGCAGATCGCGGGCGGGGATGCCGATGCCGGTATCGACGACGAGGAATTCGACGTCGTCGTCCATCGCGCGCACGCGCAGCGTCACCGACCCGCCCTTGGGCGTGAACTTGATGGCGTTGGTGAGCAGGTTGAGCAGGATCTGCTTCAGCGCGCGCACGTCCGCCCACAAGGTCAGGGAACCCGGCGCATCGACCGAGAGACTCACGCCGGCCTCCTCGGCGCGCACGCGAATGAAGCGCGCCGATGAATCGACGACTTCCGTGGCATCCAGCGCTTCGACGTGGAGCTCGTACTTCCCGGCCTCGATCTTCGACATGTCGAGGATGTCGTTGATCAGCGAGAGGAGATGCGTCCCGGAATCGTAGATGTCGCCGATGTATTCGAGATAGCGCTTGTTGGAGACCGGCCCGAAGAGCTGCTGCTTGATCGCGTCGGAAAAACCGATGATTGCATTCAACGGCGTGCGCAGCTCGTGACTCATGTTGGCGAGGAACGCCGACTTGGTGCGGTTGGCCTCCTCCGCCGTCTTCTTGGCGAAGAGGAAATCCTCGGCCATGCGCGACAGCCGCTCGACATAGGCGCGGAGCTGCTCCTCCTTGTCCTGCATCTTGAACTGCTGGTTCTTCAGCTCGGTGATATCGGCGCGCACGATCACGATGCCGCCCTCGGCCGTGCGCCGCTCGCGCAGGCTGATCCATCGGTGGTTGGCGAGCTGCACCTCGATGCCGTCGTTGATGGTGTGGCGCAGCCGGCTCTGGCGCTTCTTGATCCACTCCTCGGGGTTGGCGCGGATTTCGTTGTCCGGATCCGCATAGACGCCGGCGGCGATCTCCATGCGGATCAATTCGGCCCAGCTGCGGCCGCGTGGATCGGCATGCCGTCCGACCTGGCGGAACACGTCGACATAGGCCTGGTTGCACAGGGTCAGCCAGCCGCGCTGGTCGAACAGAGCGAAGGCGTCGGTGATGGACTCGATCGCGTCGACGAGGAGTTCGCGCGCCACCGTCGTCTCGGCCTCGCGCCGCGACAGCTCGGCATTCGACTGCTCGGCGCGGCGCAACGCATCCGCAGTGCGCTTCTCGGACTCGGCGACGGCGCGCGTGATGCCGTGGGCGCGACGCTGGGAGACCGACATGGACGCCCCGATCGCCATCAGGATGGCGCTGAGGAACGAGCCGATCACCAAGGACTGTTTGCGATGCGCGCGATAGCCCGCCAGCGCCACGTCGATCGGCGTCGTCACCGCCACGATCAGATCGTAGCGCGGCACGCGCCGATAGCTGACCAGCAGCTCGGAATCCGGCTCGCTCGCCAGTCGAAATCCGCCATGCCCGACGCTGCGGTCGATTGCCGCCAGCGCGTCGCGCAACGACGTGCCGGACGGTTGTGCGGCCGTTGCACCGGCGACGGCGATCGGGGCACCGGCGCCGCTGACGACGGCCGCGCCAAGCATCCCCTGCGAGTCATCGACTGGCATTCCCTCGGCGAGGCTGCCCGCTCGGAGCATGACCACGACGATCCCGTCGCCCAGGCTGGATGGCATGCGCACCGCCATCGGGACCAGCCGGCCGGCGGCATTCTCCCGCGGCACGCCCAGCACGACATCGCGGCCTGGCTGGCTCAGCACCTGCTGCACGAGTTCCGGAATGAGCACGGGGTTGCGGGGGTCGGGATATCCGCGCAATGCAACCCCGCGGCGATCGAAGACGGCGCCGGCGACGATCGCGCCATCCGGCGTGTCGATGTGCGAAGCCGCTGCGTGGTCCACGGGCCGCGATGGATCGACGTTGGCCTGCCGCGCAAACTCGCGCGCCGTGACTTCGGCGCCGCGCAGCTTGGCTGCCGCCTGCTCGGCATAGCCGGCCGCCAGCCCCGCCGCGACGCGATCGCTGTCGGCGATGGCGTGGGTCTCGGCGCGCCGCAGATCCCACGCAGTCAGCATCCAGAACAGCACGATCAACACCAGCGCCGAGACGAGGGTCAGCACCTCGCGTCGACGCAGGGAGTCCAGCTCATCGTGGACGAGAGCTGCCATGTCTCCGGCTTTCAGCCATGGTCAGAGCGCAGAACCGATCAACGAGCTACCTCCGTCGACGCCAGAAAGCCCCCGCTCCCCCATCGCCCTCGAAAGACTGCCCCTCGCGTTGCAACGGCGTCAACGGAGAAACACCCCTCGGCCTCAAGCCGCTCGACGAAACGCCGCCCGCATCATGGCCGCGCGAGGCGAGTCAGTGCGGCTTGCACGCCGCCTGGCCGGCTCGGCACGCCGGCCCGCGCCAGCCCCATCTCCACGCCGCCCAACGTGCCGACCAGCGTCAGATCATTGAAATCACCGAGATGGCCGATGCGGAAGACGCGGCCCTTGAGCTTGCCCAGCCCCTGGCCGAGCGAGAGGTCGAACCCGTCGAGTATCACGGCGCGGAGTCGGTCGGCATCGTGGCCATCGGGCAGGATCACGCCGGTCAGCGAGCTGGAATACTCCGATGGATTGCGCGCCACGATTTCCAACCCCCATTGCGTCACTGCCGCACGCGTGGCTTCGGCATGACGGGTATGGCGCGCGAAGACATGGTCGAGACCTTCCTCCTTCAGCATCGCGATCGCCTCTCTCAGCCCGTAGAGGAGATTGGTCGCCGGCGTAAAGGGGAAAACGCCGCTGGCATTGGCCGCGAGCATCGCGCCCCAATCCCAATAGGCGCGCTGCAGCCGCGCGGTCTTGTGCGCCGCCAGCGCCTTGGCGCCGATCGCATTGAACGACAGGCCCGGCGGCAGCATCAGGCCCTTCTGCGATCCCGCCACCGTGACGTCGACGCCCCACTCGTCGTGGCGATAATCGATCGAGCCCAGCGATGAGATCGTGTCGACCATGAACAGCGCGGGATGTCCGGCGCGATCGATCGCCAGACGCAGCTCGGCGATGCGACTGACCACGCCGGTGGAGGTTTCGTTGTGCACGACACAGACCGCCTTGATGCGCCGCTCCTTGTCGGCGCGCAGTCTCTCCTCCAGCACGGCGGGGTCGGCGCCGCTGCGCCAATCGCCCGGGACATGGTCGATCTCGAGGCCGAGCTTCGCCGCCATCTCGCGCCACAAACTCGAGAAATGGCCGGTCTCGAACATCAACACCCGGTCATCCGGCGACAGCGTATTGACCAGCGCCGCCTCCCAGGCGCCGGTCCCCGATGCGGGATAGATCACCACCGGATTCGTGGTGCGGAAGATCGACCGGATACCCGCGAGCACATCTTGGCCGAGGCGCTGGAACTCGGGGCCGCGATGATCGATCGTCGGCAGATCCATCGCCCTGAGAATGCGGTCCGGCACGTTGGTCGGGCCCGGGATCTGCAGGAAATGCCGGCCAGCGCGCCGGCCGGGCTGGTTGGTTCGGGTCGCGTCGTTCACTTGCGTCGATCTCCTGTTGGCTTGCCGGGTCCGTCGTCGCGCGGCGCGGCGCTTCGCCGGCGCGGCGTCGGATGGTTATAGTCGCCCGCAACGACAGACACACCCGGGAGAAGACCCATGCGCGCGACGTTCCTCGCCGGCAGCATCGCCAGTCTGCTCATCGCCACCGCCGCCGGCGCGCAGATCAAGCCCTGCGGTTCGGTCGACCACGCCCGCGCCATCCATCAGGCCTGGATCAAGAAACAATCGGCCCAGAGCCCGGGCCGCGAACTCGGCATGGACGAAGCGATCTGCCACCAACGCCGGCTCGTCGCGTTGCTGAGCCAGAGTCAGGGGCCGCGCGTCGGCTACAAGGTCGGACTCACCTCGCAGGCCGCGCAGCAGGCGCTCGGTGTCGCGACGCCGGTCGTCGGCGTGATGCTGCAGAAGATGTTCCTCGACGACGGCGCGCGGGTGCGCACGCGGTTCGCCGCACAGCCGGTCGTCGAGGCCGATCTCGTCGCGATCGTCGGCGATGCCGGGATCAATGACGCCAAGACTGCCGCTGACGTCGCGCGGCACATCCGTTCGATCCATCCCTTCATCGAACTCGGCGATCTCGCCGTCGTCGAAGGCCAGCCTGTGACCGGGCCGGTGATCGTGGCGATCAATGTCGGCGCGCGGCTGGGCGTGCTCGGCAAGGCGGTGAAGATGCGCAGCGACGCGGAGTTCGTCGATGCGCTGGCGAAGATGCAGGTCAAGCTCAGCGACGATGAGGGGCGCCAGCTCGCTGCAGCTCCGGGCGCCGCGATCCTCGGCCATCCCCTCAACGCCGTGATCGTGCTGGCCGAGGAGCTCAAGCGCCGCGGCGAACGGTTGAAGCCCGGCGACAAGATCAGCCTCGGCTCCTTCGGCCGGCCCGTGCCGCCGCCGCGTGGCCGCACGCTGACGGCGAGCTACACGGGCCTGCCGACCGGACCGATGAACGTGACGGTCTCGTTTCGCTGATGGCCCCGCTCGACGAAACCACCGCGCCCGCCAGCGTCTACGGCACGCAGCGCGTTCCCGCCGGCGCCGCGCGCGTTCGGCCCGGCGATTCCCGGCTCGCCGAGCGGCTGAAGAAGGAACTGCGCGGCGAGGTGCTCTTCGACGCCGCCAGCCGCGGGCGATACGCGACCGACGCCTCGATCTACCAGATCGAACCGCTCGGTGTGGTCGTGCCGGCGCATGTCGACGATGTCTTTGCCGCGATCGCCTTCGCGCGCGAGGAAGGCGTGCCGGTGCTGCCGCGCGGCGGCGGCACCTCGCAATGCGGCCAGACGGTCGGACGCTGCCTGGTCATCGACACGTCCAAGCATCTGCGCCGCATGCTCTCGCTCGACGCCGAAAACCGGACCTGCTGGGTCGAGCCGGGCATCACGCTCGACGCGCTCAATGCGCAGCTCCGCGCCAAGGGCCTGTGGTTTCCGGTCGACATCTCGACGGGATCGCGCGGCACGATCGGCGGCATGGCCGGCAACAATTCCTGCGGCTCGCGCTCGATCCGCTACGGCAACATGGTGCACAACACGCGCGCCATCGACATGGCCTTCACGGATGGCTCGAGCGCGCAATTCGGCGAAGTGCCGAAGAGTCTCGGCGGCGCGCTGCTGCAGCCACGCTATCGCCGGGTGATCGAGGATGCGCGACGCATCGTCGGCGGCGTCGCGGGCGAGCTCGCGTCGGATCGCTGGCCGCGGCTGCTGCGCCGCGTCGGCGGCTACAACCTCGACATGATCCAGCCGCATGTGATTCCCGGGCTCGGCCGGAACGAGCCGGGCCACAACATGGCGAAGCTGCTGGTCGGGTCGGAGGGCACGCTCGGGTTCTTCACGCGCCTGCAGCTCGATCTCTCGCCGATCCCCAAGGCGAAGGCGCTGGGCGTGTGCCACTTCCCGACTTTCTTCCAGGCGATGGACGCGACCCAGCACATCGTCAAGCTCGATCCCGACGCGGTCGAGCTGGTCGATCGCACCATGATCGAGCTCGCGCGCGACATCGCGATCTTCCGCCCGACCGTCGACCACTTCGTGCGTGGAGAACCCGACGCGGTGCTGCTGGTCGAGTTCGCCGGCGACACGCTCGAGCCGCAATTGCGCAAGCTCGAGCAGCTCGTCGAGCTGATGGCGGATCTCGGCTTCCCCGGCAGCGTCGTCGAGGCGACCGATCCCAAGTTCCAGGGCGAGATCTGGGAGGTCCGCAAGCAGGGCCTCAACATCATGATGTCGATGAAGGGCGACGGGAAGCCCGTGTCGTTCATCGAGGATTGCGCGGTGCCGCTGCCCGATCTCGCGGCGTACACGACGTCGATCGACGAGATCTTCAAGAAGCACGGCACCAAGGGCACGTGGTACGCGCACGCCTCGGTCGGCACGCTGCATGTCCGCCCGATCATCAATATCCGCGAGGGCGGCGCGAAGACGATGCGCGCGATCGCCGAGGAGGCCTTCGCGCTGGTGCGGAAGTACAAGGGCGCGCATTCGGGCGAGCACGGCGACGGCCTCGTGCGCTCGGAATTCCACGAACCGATGTACGGCGCGCCGATCGCGCGCGCCTTCGAGGCGATCAAGGACAGCTTCGATCCCGACGGTCTGATGAACCCCGGCAAGATCGTGCGGCCGCCCAGGATGGACGACCGCACGCTGATGCGCTTCCCCGAGGGCTATGCCGTCGCGCCGATCGAGACCGCCTTGGACTGGTCCGCCTGGGGCGGGCTCGGCGGCGCCGTCGAGATGTGCAACAATAACGGCGAGTGCCGGAAATTCGACGCCGGCACGATGTGCCCGAGCTACCGCGTCACCCGCGACGAGCAGCACGTCACGCGCGGCCGCGCCAACACGTTGCGCCTCGCGATCACCGGCCAGCTCGGCCCCGAGGCGCTGACCTCGGACGCGATGCAGGCGACGATGGATCTCTGCGTTGCCTGCAAGGGCTGCAAGCGCGAATGCCCGACGGGCGTCGACATGGCGCGCATGAAGATCGAGTTCAAAGCCGCGTGGGCGAAGCGCCATGGATTGTCGATGCGCGAGAGGCTGATCGCGTACCTGCCGCGCTACGCGCCCTGGGCCGCGCGGCTGGCGCCGCTCATGAACCTGCGCAACCGCGTGCCGGCGCTGGCGCAACTGAGCGAACGCTGGCTCGGCTTCGCGGCCAAACGTTCGCTGCCGGAATGGCGCCGCGATTACTTCCGCGACGATGCGCCCGGCATACCCCCCTCCCCAACCCTCCCCCACAAGGGGGGAGGGAGTTCCAGCGCTGGCGACGCAAACACCATGCACTCCCTCTCCCCGAGCGAAGCGAGCGGGGGAGGGTTCGGGAGGGGGCCGGCCGGGCGCGAGGCTGTCCTCTTCGTCGACACCTTCACGCGCTGGTTCGACCCCGAGAATGCACGCGCTGCCCTCAGCGTGCTCGCCGCCCTCGGCTATCGCGTCACCATTGCCACTGCCGCACGTCCACTCTGCTGCGGCCGCACCTTCCTCGCCGAAGGCCTCGTCGAGGAAGCGCGCGCCGAGCAACGCCGGCTGATCACCGCACTGAAGCCGCATGCCCTGCGCGGCCTGCCGATCATCGGCCTCGAACCCTCCTGCCTGTTCACGCTCAAGGACGAGCTCGCCGCCGTGATCCCCGGCGCCGATGCGACACTGATCGGCGCACGCGCAATGCTGCTGGAGGAATTCCTCGTCGCCGAGCACAAGGCCGGCCGCCTCGACACGTCGAAGCTCAAGCCGCTACCGCAGAAGACCGCCCTGCTCCACGGCCACTGCCACCAGAAGGCCTTCGCCGCGATGGGCGCCGTCGAGGCCTGCTTGCGCCTGATCCCCCAGCTCGAGGTCGAGACCATCCAATCGAGCTGCTGCGGCATGGCCGGCGCCTTCGGCTACGAAGCCGAACATGTCGAGACCTCGCTGCAGATGGCCGAGCTCTCCCTCCTGCCCGCCATCCGCGCCGCCACCCCCGACACGCTCCTCGTCGCCGACGGCACCTCCTGCCGCCACCAGATCAGGGACGGCACCACGCGAGAGGCGATGCATGTCGTGCGGGTGCTGGCCAATAGTATCGACGACCAGCACAGCAAGACTGATCGAGCTTCGAATTGAGAACCGAGGACAACAAGCCGCTCAGTTGCTCAACAGATCCAGCTGAAGGCCCCGAAAGCATCTGAAAAAGATCCAGCGTCGACTCAGTCGCGCCCTCGCGGCCCGTCAATCGGACAGCAGCTAGAGCTTGGAAACCGGTTGCGGCAAAGCGATCAGGAATTCGATCCAGCGTCGACTTGACGGCGTATTCGCGGCTCGTCAGTCGGATAGCAGTTCGAGGTCGAGGCCGCGAAAGTTGCGAAAGCCGCGATCGAAGGTCACCAGGGTATGGTCCGCTGCGGCGGCGAAGGCGGCGAGATAAGTATCGGTCTCGGCGATGCGGCCTTTCGGCAGGGGCTCGGTGACCGCTCGCCAAGCGATCTCGAGTTGCGGCGGCTCGCTGGCCATGACGAATCGGTCATCGGACATCATGCGGTCCCAGCCGCGCCAGAACTCCGCTGCCGTCAAGACGTCGTCGCGCATGACGGCAGCGGTCGTGAGGATTCGAAGCGCACACATCTGAACGACACGACAGATGGCGACGGAGGCCGGAGAATTCTGCGTCTCCAACCAAACCGCCGCACGCGCGCAGTGGCGATGACGCCGATGGAACAGCGCGATCAGGACATTGACGTCAACGAGCGCGGCCATGCCGCCGGCGGTCATCGGCCTGCTCCGCCTTGCGGAGATCCTCGGATTTGAGATCAAGAGACCCCGGCGCCTTCGACTCGAAGATCGGGAACGAGACACGGCGTGGCGCACTTGATCCGGCTCGAGTTCCCGACAGCTCGCGCTCGAGCGCGGCGCCGACCAGCTCGCGCAAAGTCGTGCCGCGTTCGACCGCGGCGATTTTCGCGCGGCGCATCAGGTTGTCGGGCAGGTCGAGGGTCGTACGCATAAAGACATATTCCCGCCTTCCTGCATTCTGGTCAATCAAGAATTCGATCCGATCGATTACCCGCCATCTATCTGATCGAGCAGCACTGCCGGAGTTCGGCGCAGCGCGTCGCGACGACAAGCGCAAGCCTGTGGGCCATCTCTCGCGCTCCTTTCTCAGCGTGACTGAAGATCGGTGAACGCGGTCTTATTCTCCGATTTCCGAAAACCGAGCATGAATGACGGATCGAGGGACGGAAGGGGACATGGCGCGCACGAGACTGTTTGCGGAGCTGCGACAGGCGATGCGGATCGCGGCGATCGCACGCGGTCGAGCGGCGGCACCGATCGACGAGTTGGCCGATCCCGCCTTCATGAGCGTGGGGCGCGCGAACGTCCCGCGGCGCGGCGTGCTCGGCGGGGCTTTCGGCGCGGGAGTGGCGGCAGTGCTGCCGACGCACGCGCTGGCGCGCAGTGCGGCGCGGATCGCGGTGGTGGGCGGTGGGATCGCCGGGTTGGTCGCAGCACATCGGCTGGTGCGGGGCGGCGCGCGCGACGTGACCGTCTACGAGTCGAACACGCGCATCGGCGGACGGATGCTGACGGGACGCGACGTTCTGGGCGCAGGATCCCTCGTCGAGCTCGGCGGCAGTTTCATCAACTCCGACCACGACGACATGCTGGCGCTCTGCCGCGAGTTCGAGCTCGTGCTGGAGGACGGCAAGGCCGGCAACGAGGGCGCGCTCATCGCGAGTTATTTCATCGATGGCGCGCATCGCTCGCTCGCCGAGATCGCGGGCGCCGCCGGCGATCTCGTTCGCCATCTCGCCGATCTGCGCAAGGAGACCGGCGACGAGGCCGAGGCACGCCACGATCAGGTGACCGCCGCGGCGCTGCTCGATCAGGCCGGCGTTTCGGGTTGGCTGCGCAAGCTGCTCGACATCGGGCTGACGCAGGAGATGGGGCTCGAACCCGATCGGATGACGGCGCTGTATCTGATCGAGGCCTTCGCGCCGGATCCGGCCAACCCGAAGCTCGGGTTGTTCTCCTCCGATCAGCGCTTCCAGATCTCCGGTGGCAACGACCGGCTGCCCGCCGCCATCGCGGCGAAGCTCGGCTCGCGCATTCGCATGGGCGATCGGCTCGAGGCGGTGCGCCGCAATGGGCAAGCCTATGCGCTGACCTTCAACCGTGGCGGCGTTGCGCGCGACGTCGTCGCCGACATCGTCATCCTCACGCTGGCGTTGACGGTGCTGCGCCATGTCCGGCTCGATCTCGCGCTGTCGCCGCTGACGAAGCGCGCGATTCGCGAGACGAGCTACGGCACCAACGCCAAGCTCTTCGCCGGCGTGTCGGCGCGGCCCTGGCGAACGCAAGGGCGCAGCGGCGAGTGCATCAACGATCTCGGCTTCCAGACGGTGTGGGAAGATCATGCCCGCAGCGGCAATGGCGCGGGCAGCCTCACCATCTTCGCCGGCGGACGAACGGGCGTCGATTTCGCGCGCGGCGCGCCAATTGAACGCGCGCGCCGGGTCACCGCCGCGCTGGAGGGCGCATTTCCCGGCGCGGCTGCCGCGTTCACGGGCCGGGCGAGCCGCATGCATTGGCCGTCGAACCCCTATGTCCACGGCAGTTACAGCTGCTTTGCGCCGCGCCAGATGACCGAGTTCGACGAGGCATTCGAGCCCGTCGATCGCGTGTTCTTCGCGGGCGAGCATGTGAGCGAACATTTCTCGGGCTACATGAATGGCGGCGCCGAGAGCGGCCGGCTGGCGGCCGAGTCCGTCGCGAAGCTGCTGGCTCGAGGCGTCCTGCCTCGACTGGGTTGACCGGCCCCGCCGGTTGGCGGAGCGTGGCGGCCGCCCATGACACGCCATCGACTGTTGCTCGCTATCGGGCTCGCGCTCGCTGTCGCTTTCGCGGCCCTGCACTATTGGACGGCGGCGCGGATCACCGATCGCGCCGAGCAGATCGCGCGTGAGGCGAGTCAGCTCGCAGGCGACCAGCTGAACGACGTCAAGGCGCGCGAGGAGCTGATCGCCAAACGGCTCGAGAACCGCTTGCGCGGATTCTTCTGGCAGAGCTTCCTCGGCAATCTCGGGCCCGTGGTCACGGCGCTGGTTGCGCTCGCCGGGCTGCTCACCGGGCTCAACTCCTACCTGGCGTCGCGCGAGAAGGAGCGCATCGACCGCGCCGGCGCGGAACTCAAGGACACGCTGGCGCGCGTCGCCGGCAAGGAGCCGCGCGAGCGCATGGTCGGCATCGTCGGCCTGCAGCAATTCTTCGCGGCGGAGCGGGCGGATCAGCACCTGCCGGCCCTCGCCGCCTTGATCGCGGCGCTGCGCATCGAGGAGAACGACGAAGTCCGGCGCGCCGCGGGCGTCGTCGCGAGTGCCGCCGCCGCGGCGCTCGATCCCGCGCTGCTGGCGAAGGTCTCCTGGCAACGCCTGAGGCTGCGCGGCGTGGATCTGGCGCATCGCCGGCTGGACGGCCTCGATCTGCGCGATGCCGATCTCGAGGATGCGGATCTGCGTTCGGCACGGCTTGCCGGCGCGCGGCTCGATGCCGCGAGCCTGAAAGGCGCGCAGCTCGACGACGCGATCCTGACCGGCGCCGATCTCAGTCATGCCGATCTCGCGGGCGCCTCGCTGCGCGGCGCCCAATTGGCCGATGCGCGGCTCACGGGCGCGAAGGTCCTGAAGATGGACGTGACCGGTGCGGTCTTCGGCGAAAATTCGGCGGGGCTCGACACGCTGCGCTGGGACCTGGTGAAGGGATGGCGCGAGGCGACGCTGCCAGCGCCGCTGAAAGCGCGTCTCGAGGAGCGCTACGGCCCGGCGCCGCGCGGACCGCGCGTGCTGATGCTGATGTGGGAGGTGCCGCCCTTCGTGTCGGGCGGCGCGTGGACGGCCTGTCATCACCTCGTGCGCGCGCTTCGCCGCCACGGCGCCGACCTGACCATCGTGGCGCCCTGGGATACCGACACGCTCGACGAATTGCCGTTCGGCGTCGACGTGCCGGTGATCGGCATGGGCCTGATGGCGCCGCAAGCAAGTGGGCCGTATGGCGCCGCGACGCTGGTCTCAGCCTATGGCACGGCGCGCGCGCCCTATGGCGCCGCGGCCTATGGCGCCTCCGGCTACGCCACGTCGGGCTATGCCGCCGCCAGTCCATGGCTGCGTGAGAGCGGCCGCGCCTGGAGCGGCTACGGCGCGAGCAGCGGCACGCCGCTGCTGCGACTCACGCAGGCCTTCACGCAACGCGTGCAGCGCTGGGCAGCGGACAAGGATTTCGCGCTCGTGCATGCCCATGACTGGCTGACCTGGCCGGCGGCCCGCGCGGCGGCGAGCGCGCGCGGCGTGCACTGGATCGCGCATGTGCACTCGCTCGAAAGCGAGCGCCGGCCCAGCGGCCGCGATCCGATCATCCTTCGCCTGGAGGCCGAGGGGCTCAAGGCGGCCAATCGCGCGATCGTGCCGGGCGCGAGCACGCGTCGGCGGGCGATCGCCGAGTACGGGCTCGTGCCGGAGCGCATCGTCGCCATCGCCAATGCGCTGTCGCCCGGCGGACCTCCACCGGCGCGCATGGGCGCATTCGAGACCCGCCGCGTGTTGTTCCTCGGGCGACTGACGGCGCAGAAGGGGCCCGATCTCTTCGCGGAGATCGCCGCGCGCGTGAAGCGCGATCTGCCCGACGCCGTATTCGAGATGATCGGATCGGGTGAATCCGCGGCGATGCTGGAACGTCGGGCAGAGATCACGCTGCGGCCCGCGATCGATTGGCAGGAGCGCGCGACGGCGTTCTCCCAGGTCTCGGCGCTGCTGCTGCCCTCGCGCGCGGAGCCGTTCGGCATGGTCGTGCTCGAAGCCATGCAGGCGGGCGTGCCGGTGCTTTACCCGCGCGAGTCCGGCGCCGCCGATGCGCTCACCAGCGGGATCAAGATCACGCCGACGGCGATCGAGGACGTGGCGCAGCAGCTGATCAATCTGCTGACGAATGTGGAGACCTGGGAGGAAATCGTGCGCGCACAGCTCGTGGAGATCGTCGCCTACCCCAAACGCGACCACGCCGCAGCCATCGCAGCGGCGTGGCAGGCGGCGATGGCATGACCGACCACGGCGACCTCATCCGCCACTACGCTGACGGTCGCGACCTGGTCGCGCGCGCGCGAGAGCTTCTTCGCGACGCCGGCAAGGATCTCACGCGCCTGACGATCGATGATCTGGTCGGGCTCGACGAGTTCCATGTGCGCGGACGCGAGGCGACGCTGTCACTGGCGAAGCGGCTCGCACTCGGCGGTGGCGAAATCGTGCTGGATGTCGGGAGCGGCATCGGTGGCCCGGCTCGGCGCCTCGCATCGCTCGTGGACGTCACCGTGGTCGGCATCGATCTGACGCCCGAGTTCGTGCGGCTTGCCAATGAATTCAGCCGCCTGACCGGCCTCGCCGATCGCGTGCGCTTCGAGACGGCCGATGCGCTCGCCCTGCCCTTCCCCGCGGCGAGCTTCGACATCGTCTGGACCCAGCACGTGCAGATGAACATCGCGGACAAGGACGGGTTCTGCGCCGAGATGTTTCGCGTGCTGAAGCCCGGCGGGCGGCTCGCGCTCTACGACATTCTGCAGGGGCCGGGCGGCGCAGTGGCCTACCCGACGCCCTGGGCTTCGGCGCCGGAGCTCAGCCGCGTGGTGACGCCGCAAGCCTATCGCGCCGCGCTCGAGCGCGCGGGCTTCACCGTCGATGTCTGGGACGACGTGACCGAGGCGGCGAGCGCCTGGGCCGCGAAGCGCTACGCGAGCCCGCCACCGGCGAATGCGCCCACGGTGGCCAGGCTCCTGGGCGCACAGAATGTGGCCGGCGCCGCCAACATTCCGCGCAACCTCGCCGAGAAGCGCATCACGCTGATCGAGGCGATTGCGCGCAAACGCGCCGCCGCCTAATCAGACCCGCACCAACGCCCTCGGAGTCGTCCTGCCATGACCCAAGCCGAGATCGCGCGCATCGCCGCGCGCATCCTGATCGAGACCAAATCCGTTCTGATCAATGCCGAGAAGCCGTTCATCTTCACGTCGGGTTGGGCGTCACCGACCTACACGGATTGCCGGCGGCTGATCAGCTTTCCGCGTGCGCGCAACCAGCTGCTCGCCATGGCGATGGACCAGCTCGCGCGCGATGCCGGCGTCGAGATCTTCGACGCCGTCGCCGGCGGCGAGACCGCGGGCATTCCCTACGCCGCCTGGATCGCCGACCGCATGGGGCTGCCGATGCTCTATGTGCGAAAGAAGCCCAAAGGCTTCGGGCGCAATGCGCTGATCGAGGGCAATGTGCAGCCCGGCCAGCGCGTGCTGCTGGTCGAGGACCTCGCCACCGATGGCAAGTCGAAGATGCATTTCGTCAACGGCCTGCGCGAGGCCGGCTGCGAGGTGAAGCATTGCTTCGTGGTATTCCATTACGGGATCTTCCCGGAGAGCACGAAAGTGCTCGCCGACAACGGCGTCAAGCTGCACGCGCTGTGCACCTGGTGGGATGTGCTCGCCGCCGCCGAGGCCGATGGCGCGTTCGACATGAACACGCTCGTCGAAGTGCGCAAGTTTCTCGAGGCGCCGGCGGTCTGGTCCCTCGCCCATGGCGGCAAAGGCGGCGACGCAGCATCTAGCTGACGCCGCTCGCTAGCTGACGCCGCTCGTGGTCGCGGTTGATCACGAAGGTCACGGCCGGCACGGGGCCGGCGGCGGTCTGCACGGACACCCAGCGCGCGCGGTAGCCATTGCCGCGCAGCTCGCGTTGCCACACCGCGCGGAGCTTGGTGCGCAGATCGGGTGCAGGCGGCTCCCCGCGACGGCCCAGCGAGAACGGACTCGAGTTCATGCGAAAAAGGACCACGGCGGATGCGGCCTCGCAAGGCGCTCGCGAGCAGGACGGTGACCGCGGCCCGGCCGCGTGCTTAGAGTATCCATCCTTTCGATGGAGGCACTCGCATGTCCCTGATCCCGCGTGGCGTAGCCTATGCCGTTCTCCCTGTCGCGATTGTCGCTACCCTGGCCACGCCGGTCGCCGCCAAGGATGACCTGATCATCGGCTTCACCCAGTATCCGGCGACCTTTCATCCCAACATCGACTCGATGGCGGCCAAGACCTACGTGCTCAACATGGTCCGTCGCCCGCTCACGGCCTACGACAAGGATTGGGTGCTGCGCTGCCAGCTCTGCGTCGAGCTGCCGACGATGGAGAACGGACTCGCGAAACCGGTCCCGCGGCCCGACGGCAAGCAGGGTGTCGCGATGAAATTCGCCATCCATCCCGGCGCGACCTGGAGCGACGGCACGCCCGTCACCACGGCCGACATCGCGTTCACCGCCGAGGTCGGCAAACATCCCAAGAGCGGCGTCGCGTCGCAGGAGTTCTACAACCGTCTCGAGCGCGTCGAGATCCACGACGCCAAGAGCTTCACCTTCCATGTCGACAAGCTCACCTATCAGTTCAACGACGTCAGCGATTTCCAGCTCCTGCCCGCGCATCTCGAGCGTCCGGTCTTCATGGCCGATCCGGACAACTACCGCCAACGCACCCTGTTCGATGCCGAGCCGACCAAGCCCGGCCTGCATTTCGGCCCTTATCGCATCAGCGAGGTCGTCGCCGGATCGCATGTCGTGCTGACGCCCAATCCGACCTGGTACGGCGACAAGCCGTTCTTCCAGAGGATCACGATCCGCGCGATCGAGAACACGGCCGCGCTCGAGGCGAATCTGCTCTCCGGCTCGATCGATTACATCGCCGGCGAACTCGGCCTCAGCCTCGATCAGGCGCTCGCCTTCCAGAAGCGTCATGGCGCGCGTTTCGATATCTCCTTCAAACCCGGCCTCGTCTACGAACACATCGATCTCAACCTCGACAACCCCGCGCTCAAGGACCGTCGCGTCCGGCAGGCGCTGCTCTATGCGATCGACCGCCAGGCGGTGTCGCAGCAGCTCTTCGAAGGCAAGCAGCCGGTGGCGGCGAGCTTCGTCAATCCGCTCGACCGCGTGATCGCCGATGACGTCCCCAGCTACAGGCTCGATCCGGCGCGAGCGCAGGCCCTTCTCGACGAGGCGGGCTTCAAGCCCGGCGCCGATGGGATACGCGTCGACGCGAACGGCGTGCGGCTGTCGCTCGAACTCGGCACGACCGCCGGCAATCGCACCCGTGAGGCGGTGCAGCAGGTGTTGCAGAGCCAATGGCGCCGTGTCGGCGTCGAGATCCGCATCAAGAACGACCCGGCGCGGATCTTCTTCGGCGAAATCACCCGCAAGCGCAGCTTCGGCGGACTCGCGATGTATGCCTGGCTCTCCAGCCCCGAGAGTTCGCCGCGCAACCAGCTCCACTCGCAGTCGATCCCGACCGAAGCGAACAATTTCGCGGGTCAGAACTATCCGGGTTTCAAGAATCCGGAGATGGACAAGCTCATCGATCAGCTCGAAACCGAACTCGACTTCGCCAAGCGCAAGGCGATCTGGGCGCGCATCCAGGAGATCTACGCAACCGAGCTGCCGATCCTGCCGCTGTATTTCCGCGCCGATCCGTTCATCGTGCCGAAATGGCTCGTCGGCGTCGAGGCGACGGGGCATCAGCATTATTCCTCGCTGCGCGTCGAACATTGGAAATCGCAGTGACGCCGGGATGCCATGAGGGTGTGACGATCAGCCGGTCGTGATCCGCTACCTCGCCGATCGTCTGTTGCAGAGCCTCGTGGTCCTGGCGGTGATGTCGTTCGTCGTCTACGTGCTGCTGTGTCTGATGCCGGGCGACCCGATCGACATCATGATGTCAGGGGATCCGAAGATGACGGCCGCGGATCGTGCGCGCTTGGCGGAGGATTACGGCCTCGATCGCCCGATCCTCGAGCGCTACGGCACCTGGCTGAAAGCAGCGGTGAGCGGTGACCTCGGCTGGTCGCGGACGTTCCGACGCCCCGTGCTCGAGATCCTGCTGCCGCGCCTCGGCAATACGATCCTGCTGATGGGCGCCGCGCTCGGCATCGCGCTGATGGTGGGACTGCCGCTCGGCATCTGGGCCGGATCGCGCGCCGGCGGCCTGGCCGATCGCGTGATCAACCTCGCCTGCTTCGCGACCGCGGCGACGCCCACTTTCTGGCTGGCACTGCTGCTGATGATCCTGTTCGCGGTGAAACTCGGCTGGTTTCCCGCGAGCGGGCTGGCGCCGCGCGGCGCCGGATTCTGGGAGAGCCTGCGTCATCTCGTCCTGCCGGTCGTCACCCTCGCCATCGTCGAATCGGGAATCTACGCGCGGCACATGCGCGCCGCGATGATCGAGGCGCTGCAGCACGACTACGTGCGCACCGCCCGCGCCAAGGGGGCGACGCGCGTACGCGTCATCCTGGTCCACGCGTTGCGCAACGCCTTGCTTCCGGTGACCACCGTCACCGCGCTCGGCTTCGGCAGCCTGTTCTCGGGCGCCCTGATCACGGAGACGATGTTCGCCTGGCCCGGCATGGGCAAGCTCATCTTCGAGTCGATCATGAGCAGCGACTTCAACGTCGCCCTGGTCGCGCTGCTCTTCGCGACACTGGTGACTCTGCTCTGCAACCTCGCCGCCGATCTCAGCTATGTCGCGCTCGATCCGCGGATTTCGATCGGGCACGGCGCCGCGCGATGAGGCCGCCGGGACGACCACTCGCGATCCTGGCTGCTGTCGTCTTCGGCTTTCTCATCGTCGCCTGCCTGTCGGCGAGTTGGGTAGAGGCCGCGCTTGGCGTCGATGCGACGGAGGTCGATCTCCTCGGTCGTTTCGCCGCACCTTCCCGGCAGCATCCGCTCGGCACCGACGATCTCGGCCGCGATCTGCTCGTACGCCTCCTCCAGGGCGGCCAGATCTCGATCCTCGTCGGATTGTCGGCCGCAATCATCGCGGCGACTCTGGGCACCGCGCTGGGGCTCATCGCCGGCTATGCCGGCGGCCGCTTCGACTCATTCCTGATGCGCCTGACCGACGGAGTCATCGCCCTGCCGCTGCTGGCGCTGCTGATCGTGCTGGCGGCGATCGATCTCACCAAGCTCGGCGTGCCAGACGCCACCGCGAATTCGCCCTACATGAATCTGGTCCGGATCGTGCTGATCACCGCGCTGTTCAGCTGGACCACGGTGGCACGGCTCGTTCGCGCCGCGACGCTGTCGCTCAAGTCACGCGACTTCGTGCGCGCCGGCATCGCGATGGGTGCGCCACCCTGGCGGGTGATGCTCGTGCACATCCTGCCCAATACGATCTCACCGATCCTGGTCGCCACGGCGCTGGCCGTGGGTGACGTGATCAAGTTCGAGAGCGTGCTCAGCTTCCTGGGCCTCGGCATCCGTCCCCCGATGCCGAGCTGGGGCAACATGCTGACCAACGCACAGGAAATGATCTGGGACGCGCCGCAACTCGCCCTCTGGCCAGGAATTCTGATCCTGGTCACGGTCGCGTCCTGCGGCCTGCTCGCCGACGCGCTCAACGACTGGCTGGATCCGCGGCGGCGCGGCGCGCGGCGCTAGCGACGGGTCACGGCGACGATCATGCCGATGCTGACCAACGCCACGCCGGCGAGACTGAACCAGGTCGGCCGCTCGCCCAGGATCGGCCAGGCGAAGAGCGTCACCAGCGGCGGCACGAAGGCGACGAATAGCGCGGCCCGCGCCGCGCCGAGAGTCTCGATCGTGCGCATGTAGAACATGGTCGCGATCAAGCCGGTGAAGATGCCCTGGTAGAGCGCCTGGCCGATGATCTCGACCATCGGCGCGCGCAGGAACGCCAGCCCGTAGACCGGCAGATAGATCAGGGTCGATACGATCGCGCCGCTCACCGACAGGATCACCACGGCGGGCAAGGCCTTCACGCGATAGATCCGCGACGCGACCGTGTAGCTCGACCACAGCACGGCGCTGCACGCGAACAGCAGATCGCCGACTCCGAGCGGCGACGCGCTCGCCATGACGCCGTGGAACACCGTCAGCACCACGCCGGCGCTGGTGAGCAGCGTGCCGAAGAGTTGGCGCGCGCCCGCGCGTTCGCCCAGCAGCAGCAAACTCAGGACGAAGGTGAGCAACGGCATCATGCCGGAACCGAAGACCGCATGGCGGCTCGCCGGCGCGAGGCCGAGCCCGATCATCACCATCATCATGTAGGGCAGGCCGCCCGTGACGCTCAGCACCACGACGCCTTGCCACGACACACCCATGATGCCCGCCCTGGTCACCGCGCCGCGACGCAGCAGCCACGGCGCGAGGACGATCGTGCTCGCGAGATAGCGCAGGAAGCAGATGTCCCAGGCGCTCAGCGATCCGAGCACGCCGAGCCGCGAGATCACCGCCCAGCTGCCCCAGAGCGCTGCCGTCACCAGGCCGGTGGTGATTCCCGTCAGGAGCGTTCGCTGATCCAAGACTCCGAACCTCGACGACGTCCGCGGGTCCGGACGACAGGACAGGGCGTCGATGCCATTCTGCACCGGCGATGTCGGCGCGTCTGCCCGCATGACGGGTTGGCGGATGGGCCGGGTTGCGCTAGCACTGCGCGCGGCAAGACTCTTTTTCCCGGCGCGGAGAAACGCGATGACGTCACGGCGGCAGATCTATCCCATCATCCTGTCGGGCGGCGCCGGCACGCGCATGTGGCCGCTGTCGCGCGAACTCTATCCCAAGCAGCTGCTTCCCCTGGCGAGCGCGCAGAGCATGATGCAGGAGACCGCCCTGCGCGCCGTCGGCGCGGATTTCGCGCCGCCGGTCATCGTCTGCAACGAGGCGCATCGCTTCATCATCGCCGAGCAGCTGCGCCAATGCGCGCTGACGCCGTGGGCCATCCTGCTCGAACCGGTCGCGCGCAACACGGCCGCTGCCGTCGCCGTCGCTGCCGCGTCGCTGGCACGGCAGGCGCCCGACGCGATGATGCTCGTGCTGCCCTCCGACCACGTGATCCAGGACCGCGCCGCATTTCTCGCCGCCGTCGAGGTGGCGGCACGGGCCGCCGCGGCCGGGAATCTCGTCACCTTCGGCATCACGCCGACCGCGGCCGAGACCGGCTACGGCTACATCCGACAGGGCGCCGCGATCGCGGGCATCGCCGGCGCCTATGCGGTCGAGCGCTTCGTCGAGAAGCCCGATCGCGCGACGGCGCAATCCTATCTCGCCTCGGGCGGCTGGTCGTGGAACAGCGGCATGTTCCTGTTTCCCATCGCCGCCTTTCAGGAAGAACTGCGCGCGCAGGCGCCGCAGATCGCCGCCGCCGCCGCTGAAGCGGTCACCCGCGCCAAGCGCGATCTCGATTTCGTGCGGCTCGACCGCGCGAGCTTCGAGCAGGCGCCGTCGATCTCGATCGACTACGCCGTGATGGAGAAGACGAAGCGCGCCGTGGTCGTGCCTGCCGCGCTCGGCTGGTCCGATGTCGGCTCGTGGTCCGCGCTCTGGGAGATCGGCGCGCGCGACGACGACGGCAACGTCAAGCTCGGCGATGTGGTGGCCGAGCGCACGCACAACTCCTATCTGCGGTCGGAACACCGGCTGCTGGCCACGGTCGGGCTCGACGATGTGGTCGTCGTCGCCTTGAAGGACGCCGTGCTGGTCGCCTCCAAGAACGAAGCTCAGCACGTCAAGGCGATCGTCGATCGCCTGAAGAAGGCGGGTCGCAGCGAGGCGACGACCCATGCGCGGGTCTATCGTCCCTGGGGAAGCCACGAGACGATCGATGTCGGACCCCGCTTCCAGGTCAAGCGCATCATCGTCAATCCCGGGCATCGGATCTCGCTGCAGAAGCACACGCACCGCGCCGAGCATTGGGTCTGCGTGCAGGGCGTGGCGCGCGTGCTGCGCGACGACGACATCCTCACGCTGCGCGAGAACATGTCGATCTACCTGCCGCCCGGCTCGGCGCATGCCCTGGAGAATCCGGGAAGCGAGCCGGTGCACGTCATCGAAGTTCAGTCGGGCAGCTATCTCGGCGAGGACGACATCGTGCGAATCCCCGACGCACCAGGCCAGGCCTGATCGCCGCCGTCAGACGGTGGGCTGAGAACTTGTGAATTAATCTGCTTTTCTAGAGATTGGAGGGTCGTAAGTGCTTGATCTGACTCATGCTGAGATTCGGCAAAGCCAATTGATTCACACCTTCTGAGCGCGCGGCGCGAGGCGCCGCTCCTCGACTGCATGACAGGAAGCTGCGCCGCCATTGGCGGTCGGCTTCATCACGGGGCGCTCCGTCTTGCAGCGTTCATTCGCCCACGGACAGCGCGGGTGGAACGCACAGCCGGTGGGCGGATCGAGCGGATTGGGCACTTCGCCGCCGACCGGCGTGCGCGCCCGTCCGCTCATGTCGAGATCGGGAATCGCATCGAGCAACATGCGCGTGTAGGGGTGCTGCGGATTGTCGTAGAGCGCGCGCGCATCCGCGAGTTCGACCAACCGGCCGAGATACATCACGCCGACACGGTCGGAAATGTGGAAGACGACCGCGAGATTGTGGCTGATGAACAGGAAGGTCAGGCCGAGTTCGCGCTGCAGATCCTTCATCAGGTTCAGGATCTGCGCCTGCACCGACACGTCCAGCGCCGAAGTCGGCTCGTCGCAGACCAGGAATTCCGGATTGGACGACAAGGCGCGCGCGATCGAGATGCGCTGACGCTGGCCGCCGGAGAATTCATGCGGATATTTCTCGCCGTCGGCCGGCGCCAGGCCGACCTGACGCAGCAACTCGTCGACACGCTTGCGGATGTCGCTGCGATCGCCGCTCAGGCGATGAGCGCGGATCGGCTCGGCGATGATGTCGGCGACGCGCCAGCGCGGATTGAGGCTCGCGTAGGGATCCTGAAAGATCATCTGGAAGCGCTTGCGCAGCGCGCGCTCCTCGGCGCGCGTCGAGAGCGCGCCCATGTCGACGCCCTCGAACAGGACCTGCCCGCGCGTCGGCCGATAGAGCCCCACGACCAGCCGCGCCACCGTCGATTTGCCGCATCCGGACTCGCCGACCAGGCTGAGCGTCTCACCCTTGCGGATCGTGAAATCGACGCCGTCGACCGCCTTGAGGGTGAGCCGCGGCTGGCCCTCGATCACGCGATTGAGCAGCGGCTTGGAAACATCGAAGAAGCGCGCCAGGTCGCGCGCCTCGACGAGCGGCGTCTCGGCGCTCATCGTACGCCTCCGGCAGCTTCTTGCTTCGCCGGGTCATGGAGCCAGCACGCCACCGCCGTGCTGCCGACTACGATCGGCTCGGGCCGCTCCATCCGACAACGATCGAAGGCCTTGGTGCAGCGCGGATTGAAGGCGCAGCCGCGCGGGATCGCATTGAGGCGCGGCATGGCGCCGTCGATCTGTGTCAGCCGCGCCTCGGTATGCCCGACCTTCGGGATCGAACCCATCAGCCCGACGGTGTAGGGATGTTTCGCGCTCTTGATCACGTCGCGCACGGGACCGATCTCGGCGATGCGGCCGGCATACATCACGGCCACGCGATCGGCGGTCTCGGCGATCACACCCATGTCGTGAGTCACCAGCATGAAGGCCGCGCCATGGTCGCGGCAGAGCTTCTTGATCAGCGAGATGATCTGCGCCTGGATCGAGACGTCGAGCGCCGTGGTCGGCTCGTCGGCGATGATCAGGCGTGGACCGGCCGCGAGCGCCAAGGCGATCACGACACGCTGGCGCATGCCGCCGGAGAACTGATGCGGATAGTGATCGATGCGTCGCGCCGCGGCGGGGATCCCGACTTCCTCCAGCAACTGCACCGCGCGCGCGTGCGCCTGCGCCTGATTCATATCGAGATGGGTCTGGATCGTCTCGATCAGCTGGCGACCGATCGTGTAGAGCGGATTGAGCGAGGTGAGCGGATCCTGAAAGATCGCGCCGATATCCTTGCCCCGGATCTTGCGTAGTTCCTCGTAGGGCAGATTGTCGATGCGGCGGCCGTCGAAGAGGATCTCGCCGCTCGCGATCCGCCCCGGGGGCTCGAGCAATCCGATCACGGCCGATCCGGTCATCGACTTGCCCGCGCCGGACTCGCCGACGACGCCAAGCACCTCGCCGGGCGCTATCGTGAACGAGATGTCGTCGACGGCGACCAGCGTGCCGCGCCGGGTCGGAAACTCGACGCGCAGATTCTTGACTTCGAGAACGGGGCGATCAGCCATCAGCGCAGCTTCGGATTGAGGGCATCGCGCAGCCAGTCCCCGAGCAGATTGACCGCCAGGACCAGGGTGATGAGCGCCCCGCCGGGGAAGATGGTCATCCACCACTCGCCAGAAAAAAGAAAATCATTGCCGACGCGGATCAGCGTGCCCAACGACGGTTGGGTCGGCGGCACGCCGACGCCGAGGAAGGACAGCGTCGCCTCGGTGATGATCGCTAAGCCCAGGCTCAGCGTCGCGATCACGAGCACGGGGCCGAGCACGTTGGGCAGCACATGACGGAGCATGATCAGGATGGGATGCAGGCCGATCACGCGGGCGGCCTGGACGTACTCCTTGTTGCGCTCGACCAGCGTCGAGCCGCGCACCGTGCGCGCGAATTGCGGCCAGTTGGCGATGCCGATCGCGAAGATCACGACATAGAGCGCGATCTCCGAATGCAGGTCTCGCGGCAGTGCGGTGCGCGCAACGCCGTCGATCAGCAGCGCGACAAGGATCGAGGGAAAACTCAGCTGCACATCCGCGACGCGCATAAGCACCGATCCCAAGGCGCCGCCGACATAGCCGCTGAGCAGCCCGAGCGTGACGCCCACGCTCATCGCGAACAACACGGCGCAGAAGCCGACCAGCAGAGACACCCGCGCGCCGTGCATGATCGTCGAGAGGATGTCGCGCCCCTGATCATCGGTGCCGAGGAGGAATTTCGGCTGCCCCTCCGCCTGCCAACTCGGCGGCGTGAAGGCGTCATTGAGATCGAGTTCCTTGAGGTTGAACGGATTGTGAGGCGCGATCCATGGCGCGAAGATCGCGCCACCGACGCAGATCACGGTGACCAGCGCGGCGATCATCACGACCGGGTTCTGGCGGAACGAATGGAAGATGTCGCTGTCGAAGAACCGCCGCAGCGTTCCGGAGGAAGAAGTCGTCATGGCCGTCAATGCCCCGCCACGCTGCGATCGACCCGCAGCCGCGGATCGACCACGTAATAGAGCAGATCGACGATCAGATTGATCACCACGAAGAAGAACCCGACGAGCAGGAGGTAGGCCGCCATCACCGGCACGTCGGCATTGTTGACGGACTGGATGAAGAGAAGCCCCATGCCCGGCCATTGGAAGACGGTCTCGGTGACGATCGCAAAAGCGATCAGACCGCCGATCTGCAGGCCGGTGATGGTGATCACCGGCACGAGCGTGTTCTTGAGCGCATGGCCGAAATTCACGGCGCGATTGCTGAGGCCGCGGGCGCGCGCGAACTTGATGTAGTCGGTGCGCAGGACTTCGAGCATCTCGGAGCGGACCAGCCGCATGATCAGGGTGAGCTGGAACAACGACAAGGTGACGGCCGGCAGCACGAGCGCCTTGATCCCGCTGAGCGTGAGGAAGCCGGTCGACCAATTGCCGAGCTTCACGACGTCGCCACGCCCGAAGGACGGCAGGATTCCGAGTTGCACGGCGAAGGTGAGGATCAGCAGGATGCCGATCAGGAATGTCGGCAGCGACACGCCGATCAGCGAGACCACCAGGAAGATCCGGCTGAGCCAAGCATCCCGCCGCAACCCGGTATAGACGCCCATCGGCAGGCCGACGAGCAAGGCCAACATCGCGGCCATCGCGGTGAGCTCCAGCGTGGCGGGCAGGCGCTCGAGGATCAGCTGATTCACCGGACGCGCGAGGCGATAGGAGATCCCGAACTGCCCCTGCAGCGCATTGCCGATGAATTTGTAGAACTGAACGTGGAATGGCTTGTCCAGGCCGAGTGCCTCCTTCAGCGCATCGTACTGCGCTTGCGTGTAGTCCTGACCGAGCATGATCAGGATCGGATCGCCGACGAATGTGAACAGCGCGAACGCGATGAACGCGACGGTCAGCATCACGACGATCGACTGCAGCAGCCGCGAGACCACGAACGCGATCACCAGGCCCGCGCGCTCGGGAATCGCATTGAGGTTAGGGACATCGTCACGGCCTGCGGCCTGACCATTTCGGGGTGCTGACGGGCCTCAATCGATCCTGACCCACTTCACTTCAAGCTGATTATTGGCCATGTGGATGACGTTGACGTTCTGACGCATCGCCCAGGGGATCATCTGGTGATGCAGCGGAATATGCGGCACATCCTCGCGATAAAGTCGCAACGCCTGATGAATCGCCTGCGTGCGCTTGGCGTCGTCGAGTTCATTTTTCATGATCCCGACCAGGCGATCCATTTCCGGAAGCGCATATCCGCCGTAGTTCCATATGCCGTTGCCCGGCTGCCCGTCGCGCGATTGCAGCAGGCTCTGGAACGAGTAGAGGGCATCGTAGGTCGGCACCCCCCATCCCATCAGGTACAGCGACGTGTCGGCCTTCTGGATCTTCGGAAAGAACGTGGCCAGCGGCATGGAATTGAGCCGGGCATTGATGCCGATGCGCGCCCACATCGCAACGACGGCCTGACAGATCTGTTCGTCGTTGATGTAACGGTTGTTCGGGCAGTCCAGGGTGACGTCGAAACCGCTGCCGTATCCGGCCTCGGTCATCAGTTGTTTGGCGCGATCGGGATTGAAGGCCAAGCGCACATCCTCGTCCTTCGAATAGCCATTGACCTCAGGCGGAAAGAACGTCCCTGTGGGGATCGATTGGCCACGCATCACCCGGGTCTTGATCGCCTCGATGTCGATCGCGTGATACATCGCCTGGCGCACGCGCAGATCGGCGAAAGGGTTCTTGCCTTTGACGTTCGCGTACAGCAGTTCCGGCCGTTGCACGTCGAACGCAAAAAAGATCGTACGCACCTCTGGCCCTTCGAGCACGCGCTGCGACTGCCGCAGCCGAGCCAGATCTTGCAGCGGCGGATCGAGGACGAAATCGACTTCGCCCGAGAGCAGCGCCGCAATGCGCGTCGCATCGGCAGATACCGGCCGGAACACGATCTCGGTGACGTTGCCGTCGTTGAAGCCCTTGTCCTGCCAGCCCCACCAGGAATCACTGCGCGCCAGCACCGTGCGCACATCGGGCTCTCGCAGTGTCAATTTATAGGAGCCCGTGCCGTTGGTGTTGCGGACGGTGAACATCTCCTCGCGCTCGCGCGTATTCTGCGGCTTGGTTGCGTTGTTCTTCTCCGACCACTCCTTGTCCATCATGAACACGGCCGTCAGTTTGTCCGGCAGGATCGGATCGGGGATCTTGGTCACGATGTCGACGGTGTAGTCGTCGATCTTCACCGCATCGGCGACCGTGTCCACGTAGATGCCGTAATTGGATGTCGGCGCCAACGCGCGCTTGATCGAGAACACGACGTCGTCGGCATTGAAATCAGAACCGTCATGGAACTTGACCCCGCGCCGCAGCTGAAAACGCCAGCGCGTCGAACCTTCCTGCTGCCAGGACGTCGCAAGGCCGGGGATCTTCTCGAGCTTCTTGCCGCGCAATATCAGAGGTTCATAAATCTGCCGCAGCACCAGCGTGACTTGGCCGGCATTCTGCGAATGCGGGTCCATCGTGTTCGCATCCCCCGAAACGGCGAAGCGAAACGACTTTGCCTCTGCCGGCAATGGCACGCCAGCCAGCATCGACAAGATCAGCCCAACAGCGGCTGCACGTAGATCGAACGACATTGAGGCCTCCATGAGCATCCCGCCGGCTCTTTCAGATTACCTTTCCGGGCAGCCGCGGTTGACAGAGGACGTAGCGGGTCGGATCGACCGAAGTCAACGGAGCGATCGCCCCCCGCCGAACGCTGAGAAGCTGTGAAGCAATTGATTGAGATGTCTGAGGCATGCACAGGAGCGGCTCAGATTTCCGGATCTGAAGGAGTGAGCCGGTTGTCGGCGGCCGGCTGTGGCGTCGACGACGA